>ENA-ORUN01000547-ORUN01000547.1-human-gut-metagenome-genome-assembly--contig:-NODE-547-length-44594-cov-15.516581_pt1 | contig 44594 bp, 41 predicted proteins | sample MGYA00242080_ERZ509209 | MGnify/ENA primary metagenome ERZ509209 (study PRJEB26280, sample SAMEA2338786) | human gut metagenome | biome: human gut; feature: human-associated habitat; material: faeces... | reverse complement strand
TTCAAGAGCATCGGACTGATGGCGGGCATACGGGTTCCTTTTTGAGTTCAAGTGTGATAAATAAGCATTCCCTGTGTTGCCGGAATATTGTTTTCCGGCAGCACAGGGAATCATAATATGCAGGTAGAGGGTATTATTTCCCCCTTACTATCTTCTTTATATCGTTCAGCTTGTTCAGCGCCTCCAGCGGAGTCAGGTTGTTTACGTCCAGATTCAGTATTTCGTCACGTATCTGGCACAGCACAGGGTCGTCGAGCTGGAAGAAACTCAGCTGTACTCCGTCCTGATGAACTGTTTTAGGTTCTACCTTATGATGCGATGACATGCCTTCCTGTCGGTTTTCTTTTTCCAGCTGGTGCAGAATCTCGTCGGCACGTTTCACGATGGTCTTGGGCATACCTGCCATCTTTGCTACGTGAATACCGAACGAGTGTTCGCTTCCTCCCCGCTCCAGCTTGCGCAGGAAGATGACCTTGTTGTCTACTTCCTTCACCGAAACGTTGTAATTCTTGATACGCGGGAAGCTCTCTTCCATATCGTTCAGCTCGTGATAATGTGTGGCAAAGAGCGTACGGGCACGGGCGCGCTTGTGCTCGTGTATATGTTCTACGATAGCCCAGGCGATGGAAATACCGTCGTAAGTAGATGTACCGCGTCCCAGCTCGTCGAACAATACCAGACTGCGGGGCGAAAGGTTGTTCAGGATATCTGCCGCCTCGTTCATTTCTACCATGAAGGTTGATTCGCCCACCGAGATATTGTCGCTGGCTCCCACACGGGTAAAAATCTTATCCACCAGTCCGATATGCGCACTTTCGGCAGGAACAAAGCAACCTATCTGCGCCATGAGGGTGATAAGTGCCGTCTGTCGGAGCAAGGCAGACTTACCTGCCATGTTCGGTCCGGTGATGATAATGATCTGCTGCGTTTCCGTATCGAGATACACATCGTTGGCAATGTATTTTTCTCCTGCCGGAAGCTGTTTTTCGATGACCGGGTGACGTCCTTGCTTGATGTCGAGGATATCGTCGTCGGCTACCACCGGACGGATATATTTGTTGGCCCGGGCTGCATTGGCAAACGACAGCAGGCAGTCCAGACGGGCTATTTGCGTGGCATTGATCTGGATGGCGGGGATGAAATCGGCAAGCTCTGCCACCAGTTCGTTGTACAGACGGGTTTCCAGAATCAGAATCTTGTCTTCCGCTCCCAGAATCTTCTCTTCGTACTCTTTCAGTTCCTGCGTGATGTATCGTTCTGCATTGACCAGTGTCTGCTTGCGTATCCAGTTGGCCGGAACCTTGTCTTTATGTGTATTTCTTACCTCGATGTAATAGCCGAACACGTTGTTGTAGGCTATTTTCAGGCTGGGGATGCCTGTCAGTTCGCTTTCGCGCTGCTGTACTTGCAGCAGGTAATCCTTGCCCGAGTAAGCAATGTGGCGCAGTTCGTCCAGCTCCTGATTGACTCCGTCGGCAATCACTCCTCCCTTGTTGACCAGCAACGGAGGATCATTGTTTATTTCCTTGGCAATCTTGTCGCGGATGGAAGCGCAGAGGTTCAACTGCTCTCCTATTTTTCGCAGGCTTTCGTTGTCGGCATTCAGACAGGCATTCTTGATCGGCTCTATCGCCTGTAAGGCTACTTTCAACTGAACGACTTCACGCGGAGAGATACGTCCTACGGCAGCCTTCGAAACAATACGTTCCAAATCGCCTATCAGATGTAATTTCTCTTCGATAAAATCCTTGAAATCCGGTTCGCGGAAGAAATATTCCACTACATCCAGTCGTTCGTTGATGGGCTTCACGTCTTTCAGCGGGAAGACAATCCACCGCTTCAGCAGGCGGGCTCCCATCGGACTGATGGTATGGTCGATGACGTCGAGCAGGCTGGTTCCGCCTTCATTCATACTGCCTATCAGCTCCAGGCTGCGTACCGTAAACTTGTCGAGGCGTACATACTTGTCCTCTTCGATGCGCGCCAGCGAAGTGATGTGCCCGATCTGGTAATGCTGCGTCATATCCAGATATTGCAGAATGGCTCCGGAAGCAATGATACCATTCTTCAGATGTTCCACTCCGAAACCTTTCAGGTTCTTGGTTTCGAAATGTTTCAGCAGCTTTTCGCGGGCAGACGCTTCGGTAAATACCCAGTCGTCCAGCTCGAAGGTAAAGAACTTACTGCCGAAGTTACCTTCGAACATCGGTTTCTTTCCCCGTTCGAACAAGACTTCTTTCGGGGCAAAATTATTCAGTAACTTGTCGATATAGTCGAAAGGCCCTTCGGCGGTAAGAAACTCTCCCGTCGAAATATCCAGGAAAGCGACGCCGCAAGCTGTCTTGCCGAAGTGTACGGCAGCCAGGAAGTTGTTTTCCTTATACGATAACACATTATCGCTGATGGCAACACCCGGAGTGACCAGTTCGGTGATACCTCTTTTTACCAGCTTTTTTGTTGTTTTCGGATCTTCCAGCTGGTCGCAGATAGCTACACGTCGGCCGGCGCGAATCAGTTTCGGCAGGTATGTATCGAGCGCATGGTGCGGAAATCCTGCCATTTCCACCGTCTTACCCTGTCCGTTGGCACGTTTGGTCAGCGTGATTCCCAGGATTTCGGAAGCTGTTACGGCATCTTCCGAATACGTTTCATAAAAGTCGCCACACCTGAACAGCATAACTGCATCGGGATGTTTTGCCTTTAAGTCGAAATATTGTTTCATCATGGGGGTTAATACCACGTCATTGTCCTTAGCCACGGTTAATCCTTTCTTCTTAGTTATTGTTTATAATCACGTTGTAAAATCGGTGCAAAGATACGTAAATATTTTTAAGGGAGGTATATAAAAGAAAATCCCCGAAAGAATAATCTTCCGGGGACTCCTCGTGGCTGTTTTCCGTTGGACTACCAGGATTCGAACCTGGACAAACAGAACCAAAACCTGTTGTGCTACCATTACACCATAGTCCAAACTTTCTTTGTTTTCTCTCGAAAACGCTGCAAAGATAAGTGATTTATCTAATATATTCCAAATTATTTTTCACTTTTTTTTCTCTTCATGCTTTAATCCTTATCTTTGCGAAAACCATAAAATATATGTTCATGAAAAAACTGTTAGTAACTTTAGCTTTGGGAGCTAGCTCTTTTTCAGCATTTGCAATCACTCCGCTTTGGCTGCGTGATGTAAATATTTCTCCCGATGGTAAAGAAATTGTCTTTTGTTATAAGGGGGATATTTATAAAGTAAAAGCCGCTGGAGGGGAAGCTGTGCGTCTTACTTCTCAAGATTCGTATGAGTCGAACCCTGTGTGGTCACCCGATGGTAAGCAGATTGCTTTTGCCAGCGACCGCTTCGGGAATTTTGATCTGTTCATAATGCCTGCCGACGGAGGCACAGCCAAGCGACTGACTATGAATTCAGCTTCTGAAATACCGTCGACTTTTACTCCTGACGGAAAATACGTTGTGTTCTCGGCTTCTATTCAGGACCCGGCTTCGAGTGCGCTTTTCCCGAAATCGGGAATGACTGAGCTTTATAAAGTACCGGTAGCGGGCGGACGTACACAACAGATGCTTGGTACACCGGCTGAAATGGTTTGCTATGCTCCGTCGGGCGATTTCTTCTTGTATCAGGATCAGAAAGGAGTAGAAAGTGAATGGCGTAAGCATCATACATCGTCCATTACTCGCGATGTATGGATGTACGATACAAAGACCGGCAAGCATACTAACCTGACTGAAGTAGCTGGTGAGGACCGTAATCCGGTACTGAGTCCTGACGGCAAACAGGTTTATTTCTTGAGTGAACGTAATGGCGGATCGTTTAATGTCTATCGTTTCCCGTTGGATAATCCGAAAGAAATACAGCCTGTCACCTCGTTTAAGACTAATCCGGTGAGATTCCTCTCGATGGGAAATGACGGAACGCTTTGTTATACATACGATGGGGAAATCTATACACAGCCGGTGGATGGAAAACCGAAAAAGGTAGCTGTTTCGCTGGTTCGTGATGATGAGGAATTGCCTGTTTCTTATAGTTTCACTCGTGGAGCTTCGGAAGCGATTGTTTCTCCCGATGGCAAGCAAGTAGCGTTTATTGTACGTGGAGAGGTATTTGTGACTTCTGTTGAATATGGAACTACCAAACAGGTTACTCATACTCCGGAAGCAGAGCGTGGACTTTCTTTCGGAGCAGACAACCGTTCGTTGGTATATTCCAGCGAAAGAAACGGTAAGCGTGATTTGTATATTGCTAAAATCAGCCGTAAGGAAGATCTGAACTTCCCGAATGCTACTCTCATAGAGGAAGAGCCACTGATACATGATAAGAAGCTGGAACGTGATTATCCGCAGTTCTCTCCCGATGGTAAGGAAGTTGCCTTTATAGAGGACCGTAATCGCTTGATGGTCGTTAACTTGGATACGAAGAAGATTCGTCAGGTAACGGATGGTTCTACCTGGTATACCCGTTCCGGAGGATTCGATTATTCCTGGTCGCCCGACGGCAAATGGTTTACACTTGAGTTTATCGGAAACAAGCACGATCCGTATTCGGATATAGGTTTGGTCAGTGCCGACGGAAAGGGACAGATCATTAACCTGACAAACAGCGGCTATACAAGTGGTTCTCCACGTTGGGTGATGGGTGGAAATGCCATCTTGTTCATTACCGAGCGTTACGGTATGCGTAATCATGCTTCATGGGGTTCGCTGAACGATGTGATGATAGCTTTCCTCAATCAGGATGCATACGATAAGTTCCGCCTGAGTAAGGAGGATTACGAATTGCAGAAGGAACTGGAAAAGGAGCAGGAAAAAGCTGCCCAAAAGGATGATAAGGCTTCTAAGAAAGACAAAAAATCGGACGATAAGGATGCCAAGGAAGAAAAGAAGGTGAAGGATATTGTGGTAGAAACGGAAGGTATCGAAGACCGTATCATCCGTCTGACTCCGAATTCTTCTGACTTAGCTTCGGCCATTATCTCGAAAGACGGGGAGAAATTGTATTACCTGTCAGCATTCGAAGACGGGTTTGATATGTGGAAGATGGATCTTCGCAAGCGTGAAACCAAGTTGCTGCATAAGATGAATGCCAGCTGGGCTGACATGGAAATGGATAAGGAAGGTAAGAATATCTTTATCCTGGGCGGAGGTACTATGCAGAAAATGGATGCTTCATCCGAAGGACTGAAGCCGGTTACATTCAATGCCCGCATGAAAATGTTGCCTTCTGCCGAACGCGAATATATGTTCGACAATGTATACCGTGAGGAAAAGGCACGTTTCTATAACGTAAATATGCATGGAGTAGACTGGGATGCCATGACTGCTACTTACCGTAAGTTCCTGCCACATATCAACAATAACTATGACTATGCTGAAATGCTGAGTGAACTGCTGGGCGAACTGAATGTTTCTCATACGGGAGGACGATATTATCCGGATATGAAAACGGAGGCAACTGCCGAACTGGGACTGTTGTACGACTGGGATTATACCGGTGATGGTCTTCGCATTGCTGAAGTGATAGAAAAAGGACCGTTCGACCGTAAAACGACTCGTGCGAAAGTTGGAACCATCATCGAGAAGATTGACGGTGGATCCATTCAGGCAGATCAGGACTATACATCGTTGCTGAATGATAAGGTCGGAAAGAAAATTTTGGTTTCATTGTACGATCCACAGACCAAAGAACACTGGGATGAAGTTGTACGTCCTGTAAGCAAGGGAGTGCTCAGTGATTTATTGTATCAGCGTTGGGTAAAACAGCGTGCAGCCGATGTAGAAAAGTGGTCAAACGGTCGTTTGGGCTATGTGCATATCGAATCGATGGACGATGGAAGTTTCCGTACGGTTTATTCCGATATTCTGGGCAAGTACAATAATTGTGAAGGTATCGTCATCGATACACGCTTTAACGGAGGCGGACGTCTGCACGAAGATATCGAGATATTATTCAGCGGAAAGAAATACTTTACTCAGGTAGTCCGTGGACGCGAAGCCTGCGATATGCCGAGCCGCCGCTGGAACAAGCCTTCTATTATGGTGCAGTGTGAGGCAAACTACTCGAATGCACATGGTACTCCGTGGGTATATAAGCATCGCGGTTTAGGTAAGCTGGTCGGAGCTCCTGTTCCGGGAACAATGACTAGTGTCAATTGGGTGAGAATGCAAGATCCGACACTGGTGTTCGGTATTCCTGTAGTAGGTTACCGTTTGCCGGATGGAAGCTACCTGGAGAATGCAGAACTCGATCCTGATATCTACGTACTGAATGCCCCTGAAACAATTGTCAAGGGAGAAGATACACAGCTGAAAGCTGCGGTAGACGAATTGCTGAAGGAAATAGATAAGAAATGATATCAGACTATGGTCAATAAAAAATGCGGTGGATTACACCGCATTTTTTTATGTCTGTCTGCTTCAGGCAGGTTGATTGTTTTTGTTTTGCAAGTAAAGTTCGTCGATGATTCCGTCCGACAAGCCGATAACCGGAACATGGATATAAGAGGCTCCGATAATATTGGCGATGGTCAGGAAAATTTCACCAGCCGGAATGATTACATCCGCGCGGTCGGGTTTCATGCCGAACTGTTCCATACGTTCTTCCAGAGAAAGCGCTTTCAGGCGTGTGTGCAACTCCTGTAAGACGGAAACCTGCATGGTCATTTTCTTCTTGTTCTTCTTGTCGGCAAGACGGTATAGCTTATTGATGTTACCTCCCGAACCGATGATATTGGTCTGCGGGTACGACTTAGCCAGTTCGGCCAGATCATTTTTCAGACGCTCCCATTCACTGTCCTTCACGGCATTGTTCAGCATACGTACCGTACCGATGTTGTACGACCGGCTGCAAACCAGCTGGCCTTCCGACAGCAGGTTGATTTCCGTACTTCCTCCTCCTACGTCCACATACATGTAGTTGCCCTTCTGGTCTTCCATGTGCTCCACATGATTGTTGTATATAATCTTAGCCTCTTCCTGTCCGTCGATAATATCGATATGCACACCGGTCTTTTTTTCTATCTGTTTGATGATATCCATACCGTTCTTGGCATCACGCATAGCCGAGGTAGCACATGCACGGCAGTGCTTTACATCGTAAATCTTCATCAGATGGCGGAAAGCCTTCATCAGCCGGATCATATTTTTCTCCTTTTTTTCTGAGATTTTTCCGATATCGAATACGTCAAATCCCAGACGGAGTGGAACACGCAACATCAGTACTTTAGAGAAATGAGCCTTGTCTTGCTCTTCCTTTATTTCCTTAATCAGCAACCGTACTGCGTTCGAACCTATATCGATGGCAGCATAGTTTGTTTTTCGAGTTTCGTTTTCATTCATATTTATATGTTTTCATTCATATTTATATGTTTTCATTTAGGTAGTGATTGTATAATGCTTCCTGTGAACGGAAAGGAGTTTCTTCCTCCCTGAACAGATTTTTTCCGCTTCCATCTACAATACGTCCCTGCATGGTATCTTTAAATCCATCCTCTACGATGTGTTTCATTTCTTTCTTTATTACCGGATCGTATACAGGTGTAATGACTTCTATGCGGTTGTTCAGGTTGCGTGGCATCCAGTCTGCCGAACCGATGAAGACTTTCTCTTCTCCCCCCGATGCAAATACAAATATACGGGAATGTTCCAGATAGCGGTCGATGATACCGTTTATCCGGATATTTTCACTTACTCCCTCTATGCCTGTTATCAGTGAGCAGTTGCCTCGTACTACCAGCTGGATATCGACTCCTGCCTGAGAAGCTTCATACAGCTTGTTTACCATAAAGGGATCGGTAATATGGTTTATTTTTATTTTGATATAGGCATCCTTTCCTGCCTTCTTGTTTTTAATTTCGTTGTTGATCAGAGCAATGAACTTGTTTCTCATTTCGTTTGGCGAAACAAGCAGTTCCTTGAACTTGACCGGACTGTAAGGACGTTCGATGAAATCGAAAACAGAATGTACATCCTTCACGATACGTGGAGCAGCCGTCATCAGCATACAGTCGGTGTACATGCGAGCATTACCCTCATGGAAGTTTCCGGTACTGATACATGCTATATCCGGTCCTTTTTTCATCTTGATATGCGTAATCTTTGAATGCACTTTCAAACCTTCAACACCAAATATTACATTGACTCCCGCATCCTGCATCTTCTTAGACCAGTTGATGTTCGAGGCCTCATCAAATCGTGCCAGCAGTTCGATGACTACCGTTACTTTTTTCCCGTTGCGTGCGGCAGCCATCAGTGCCTTTACTACTTTCGATTCTTTGGCAAGACGGTATAATGTGATTTTAATGCTTTGCACATGTTTGTTCACAGCAGCTTCCTGAAGTACCCTGATAAACGAGTCGAAGCTGTGGAAAGGAACATGAATGAAACGGTCTTTCTTCTGTATCTTGGTCAGGATACTGTCGTTTCCATCCAGTTCTTTTTTCAGGATAGGAGGCCATTGAGGATATTTCAGATTACTTCTTCCACAATCGGGAAACTTCATAAAATCCTTGTGATTCTGGTAACGTCCGCTGGCTATCACCGTATCCAGCTTGTCCAGATCCATCTTCTTCAAGACACGTCTGAGCATATCTTTAGGCATACACGCATCGTAGATGACACGCAGCGGTTCTCCACGACGACGGCTTTTTACTCCTTTCGAAATCTTTTGCAGTGTACCGGTACGCAGGTCGTTGTCTATTTCCATTTCCGCATCACGCGTAAACTTGAAGGCATAAGCCTGGAAATCCGTATACTCCAGTCCCTCGAAAACCAAAGGCAGGCAGCAACGGATTACATCATCCAGATAGATCAGATAACTTTTCTCTTCATGATCCGGCAGACGGATGAATCGTCCGCAAATGTTTACCGGAAGTTCAAGAAAGGCATAGTCGGAAATCTGTTTCGTACCCTGCTGACGGCTGACTTTCACTGCCAGATAAATATTCTCGTCATTTTCAAAGTCGAAGTATCTGATAGCAGAAAACCAGATGGGGATAATCGAACCGCTCAGCTTTTCCTTGTAATATGAGCGTATGAAATCCAGTTGTTCACTGGAAACTTCGGTATCCGAAATCAAGTATATATTTTCTTTTTTAAGATCTTCGGTAGTCTGTCGGATTGTTTCTTCGAAAATCTTGGTATATTCCGTATTTTGTTTGCTGATTTGCTTGATCAACTTTTTGGCATGTTCACTTTCCCGTGAAGTCGATTTATCCGTACATTCGGCAATACGGTTCTGGGTTGCCATTCGCACCCTGAAAAATTCATCCAGGTTGTTCGAATAAATTCCCAAAAATGCCATACGTTCCAGCAAAGGCACATGAGGACGTGCCGCTTCTTGTAAAATGCGGCGGTTAAAGTACATCCAGCTGATATCTCTTTCCAGATAAGGAAGTTCTTTTTTCTTCTGCGTCATAGGAAAATATATTTTTTTGTAAAGAAAATACATTCTTGTTACAAGTGTATGACAAAAGAAGAGATTTTTTACATTTTAGACAAATTCTTCCACCATGTACATATGTTCCTCAAAGTGAGTAGGAGCAAGACTCTCCAGTTCGTTTAAAATAATGCTTTCGGCAGACTGTACCCAGTAAGTGAATTTGAAGTTCGGCTGATACTCTTTGCTGAAGTCAAGCAGGCGTTTCAAGTTGAATGTTTCGTCCACGATTCCTGCCCCGTTCTGCATCGCATCGTATGCATTGCATTCTTGTTCTATATGTGCCGGAACCATCAGGATAGGTTTCCTGAAATACATTGCTTCGCATATCGATTCAAACCCTGCTGTGCTGGCATATGCCTTGCATCCTGCCATTTGCCGGAGAAAGACCGTATCATCCAGCTGATAGAACGACAAGGTATCATCTATTCTTTTTACAGGCTCTTCTTCCCATCTGTCCCAGAAAAACCGGAGAGGTATGTCCGGATATTCTTTGTGCCACTGGTATACATCCTCGGCAAATCCGGAATTAACCATATAGCCATGGATATAATTATGCTGCGAGACTTCCTGATAGAATACATCCTGTCTTAGCAGAGGCGGTACGACATAAATATTTTGCTTCTTGTCCGGGTTCATCGAGTGGAAAGATAAGGCAAGGCGCCGGGATGCTCCCAGTGACGTAAGCCGGCTGAATAAATTCAGAAAGAACAGCTCTGTCTTGTTGATTGTGGGCAAGTGGAAATCTTTGTGCAGGAACAGATACTGGTGTCCGATACAGACTAGTGGTGCGGCAGGGCGATATAAGAAATAAGTAAATCCGGTCAGCAGTTCGTAGAAGTTGATTACGATATCCGCTTCACTTTTCTTGATACGCTGGTGTATGAAGCGCATGCTTTCAACATATTCGGGCAGCTTAAGCAGATTTCGTATCAGGCTGTATGGAATATTGGCCCGTGTATTAGCCCGTGTAGGCAGGAAGTTAGGACTTGAAAACTGTTTGATCGGAGCCTGAATGCTACGTGTGAAAAATCCCGGGAGCCGTTTCGACAAGCTTTTTCCCACCAGTACTTCGGTCACATGATATCCGTTGTTTGTCAGAAGCCTTTCCATGGCAATAGCCTGCGTAAGATGACCTCTTCCCTCTCCCTGAACAATAAATATTACTTTCATGATGCAGCAGGTATAAGTGTAAGAACCATATTCTCGTTGTTTGTATTTTCTTTATCCATGTCAGCGGAATAATACAGAATATCCCAGTTGCCCTCTTCATCCTCAGTGAGCGCCGACATCGTTTCAACCCAGTCGCCGGAGTTCAGATAATGCACATTGTCTATCATTTTATTCTCCGGATGATGAATATGTCCGCATATCACCCCTTCGCACTGACGGTTACGGGCAAATTCTGCCAATACCTTTTCGAAGTCCGATATATACGAAACAGCCGATTTCACCTTCTGCTTTATCTCCTGCGACAATGAATAGTAAGGTTTTCCCTGTTTGATTCGCCAGCGGTTATACTGGCTGTTCAGCCAGAGCAGCAGTGTATAGCCGATATCCCCCAGTTTGGCAAGCCATTTCATCTGTGTAGTTACCTTATCGAATACATCCCCGTGAGTGATGAAGTAATGTCTTCCATTACTTTCCAGCATATATTCTTTTACAATACTCAGGTTGGCGAATTTCAGCGGAGCCAGGCTGTCGATAAAATCATCATGATTCCCTCTTATATAGATTACTTCTGTTTCGTAATTTTCCATCATCTTCATGATTATTTTGAAGAACCTTGTATGTTGAGGCTTCCACTTTCCGGCACCGAATTTTTGCAGGCTCCATCCGTCTATGATGTCACCGTTCAGAATCAGCCGTTCACAGTTAGCCTGACTGAGGAAATTACATACCTGTTCTACTTTCGAGTGAGACGTTCCTAAATGAATATCAGAAAGAACAATCGTACGATAATTGCGTCGTGATTCCATGCTAAGCTTATTTAATGTCCGTATTGATAAAGATTATACCCTAGATAAAACAGATACAATGAAGAGATGCAGACCATAATCAGGCAAACAGCATACGCTTTCAGCCGGTCGTTCGATAATAGATTTTTCATAGTCGTAATTTTATGCCCAAGCTTCTTGATACAGTTCATTTATTTCTTCCAGAAACTCCGACTCCATTGTTTCCAGATTTTCCAGGGCTTCTTCTTCGCTTTCCCCGTAAGCGCAACACTGTTCGTGCATGAGTGAATAGGCGTAATAACTCCCTTCCGGTGTACACGAAACTGCGTATTTTCCTGAGATAATATTCATAGTAGACTTCTTTTAAAAAACTACCTAAAAGTACTGGTATGCTGTTACGTAGAGATGTATAAGAAGTTACTTTTCTATTAAGAACGGAAACAAAAAAATCCCTCACCCGTAAGGGCAAGGGATTCAGAATATACATATAAGGTTATAAGCCTTTATTATTTCGCTATCAGCAAATAATAGTTCTTCTTACCACGCTGAACCAGCAGGTATTTTTCATCAAGCAGGTCAGCTGTTGTAATTTCCTGGTCGAATGCAGTCAGTTTCTCCTTATTAAGTGAAACACCACCACCCTGAACCAGCTTACGCATTTCACCTTTCGATGCGAATACAGCCGCTTTTTCAGTAAACAAGTCTACAGCCTTGATACCCGCTTCGATATCCGTCTTCGATACCTCAAACTGCGGTACACCTTCGAATACAGACAACAGCGTATCTTCGTCCAGCTTCTTCAGAGCTTCCGAAGTAGCGTTACCGAACAAAATACCCGATGCTTCCACAGCAGCTTCGTAGTCAGCTTCAGAGTGAACCATGATAGTAACTTCTTTTGCCAGACGTTTCTGCAATACACGCAAGTGAGGAGCCGGTTCGTGTTCAGCGATCAGTGCGTCTATTTCTTCCTTAGGCAGTGAAGTAAATATCTTGATATAGCGTTTTGCATCTTCATCACTCACATTCAGCCAGAACTGATAGAACTTATAAGGCGAAGTATATCGAGGATCGAGCCATATATTTCCTGATTCTGTTTTTCCAAACTTACCTCCGTCAGCCTTTGTAATCAGCGGACAAGTCAGGGCAAACACCTCTCCTCCGTTTGTACGGCGGATCAGTTCAGCTCCGGTTGTAATGTTACCCCATTGGTCGGAACCACCCAGCTGAAGCTTGCAGTTTTTGGTTTCATACAGATGCAGGAAGTCGTACCCTTGTAACAGCTGATAAGTAAATTCAGTGAATGAAAGACCGTCGCGAGCTTCTCCGTTCAGACGTTTCTGAACAGAATCCTTTGCCATCATATAGTTTACGGTGATATGCTTTCCTACCGTACGGGCAAAGTCAAGGAAAGAGAAGTCTTTCATCCAGTCGTAGTTGTTTACCAGTTCTGCACGGTTCGGGGCATCCGACTCAAAGTCGAGGAACTTGCCCAACTGCTTTTTGATACATTCCTGATTATGGCGCAATGTTTCTTCGTCCAGCAGGTTACGTTCTTGTGACTTACCCGACGGGTCGCCGATCATACCTGTTGCACCTCCTACCAGGGCAAGCGGTTTGTGTCCGCAGCGCTGGAAATGTCTCAACATCATCACACCACACAAGTGTCCGATATGCAATGAATCAGCTGTCGGGTCAATACCCAGGTAAGCTGTAACCATTTCCTTTTCCAGCAATTCTTCTGTGCCCGGCATCATGGTGTGCACCATTCCGCGCCATCTTAATTCTTCTACAAAATTCATCGAATGAAATTCTTAGTTTAACATAATAATTTGATTGATAGGCAAAAGTACGACTCTTTCTCTGAATAACCAATTTTATTGGTTAAAAAAGAGAAGGCCGGTTGTTTCTTGTATCTCCGATATGAGCTGTTCCACCCCGATATTCCGCTGGCAGGCAGCCCGCCGGTATAATTCCTCTATCGGGCAGATACTCTCGTCCGTTTCCAGCAGCAACCTGTCGGCTGGCACGGCCTGCAAAGCCTCAACCTGATATTTTTCGCCGAACGACAGATAAAAACCCTGCCGGACAAGACTTTCAGCCAGTTCCTTTTTCCCTCGGAAGCCATGAATGATCCAGGCATTTTCAGGCTTCATCCTTTTTTTCAGTGCGATAAGCTCTTCACTGCTTTTTACAGCATGTATCAGTAACGGAAGCCGGTGCCGGCTTGCCAGCAAAGCAATAGCCTGAAATGCCTCCACCTGCAGATCGAACGGCGTATCACACCGCTTGTCCAGTCCGGCTTCACCCAGTGCAATCACCCGCCGGTCGTTCAGCATAGACACCACCCATTCCAGCTGATGGGGATAATCCTCACGCGTAAGATACCAGGGATGAATACCTGCCGAGATAAATCTCGCCCCTTCAGGCAAAGGCACATCACGCATGCAACAGCTCAACAGGGCAGCTGAAGCATCAGCAGGCAAACGATGAGTATGAATATCCAGTAACATTCAGTAAAAGACAGTAAGCTCAGGGAACAGGGTCATATCCCGATCCACCCCACGGATGACAACGCAACAGTCGCCGTATCGTGAGATACAGCCCCTTAAAAGGTCCGTGCTTTTTCAGAGCCTCTACAGCATATTGCGAACACGTCGGAGTAAAACGGCATGAAGGAGGAGTAAAGGGAGAGATACAGTTCCGGTAAAAATAAATAGGAAGCAACAGCAAGTATGTCAGCAACTTTCTCATAGCATACGCTCCGCAGTAATCTGAAGTAATTTCTTGACCTTCTCTTCTATTTCGTCAGAAGCATGCAGTTCATTGTCCAGCCAGATAAAAGCAATGGCAGCTTTTTTCCCGGCAGCCTTCAGCGGATCGATAAGCAGATACTTGTGTTTACGGTACGCTTCACGTATCTGGCGCTTTACCCGGTTTCTCTTTACCGCACGTTTAAAGCGCTTCTTGGGTACACTTATCAGTACAGAAACAGCCGGAAGCTCCTCGCCTTCTACCGGCATGTATACGATACGCAGAGGAAAAGCCGGAAGCGACTTGCTCCCGCCTGCAAACAGCTTTTCTATCAGGATAACACTGCTCAGACGTTCTGTTTTCGGAAAGGTATGCTTTTCTTGTTCTGCCATAATAAAATAATTTAGGCACGGATTACTGTTTCATACGTGAAATCCGTATATTTCTGTAGTCCGTGCCCGAATCTAAAATTGTTTTTATGCGTTATGCTTACGGATAAACATATCCAATGCAGCTGTCATCGACGGAGCTGCTGCCGTAGGAGCTTCCAGATCCAGGCGAAGTCCTGCATCCTTTACAGCCTGAGCTGTAGTAGGTCCGAAGCTTCCGATGGCAATATCTTTCTGTTCGAAATCGGGGAAGTTCTTCATCAGCGACTGTATACCTGCCGGGCTGAAGAAAATCAGCATGTCGTAATCGAACTTTTCTTCCGGAGTGAAATCATTACTTACAGTACGATACATGATTGCTTCAGTGTGCTGTATCTTATTCTTGTCGAGCAAGTTCTTCACTTCGTCGTTATGTACGTCCGACATCGGAATAAAATACTTCTCCGTGTTATGTTTGACTATCAGCGGAAGCAGATCAGCAAACTTACCTGTTGCGCCGAAGAATACCTTACGTTTACGGTATTGAACATATTTCTGGATGTACAGAGCGATTGTTTCCGACGTACAGAAATACTTCATGGTTTCCGGTATCGTGATTCGCATCTCAGAACAAAGACTAAAGAAGTGGTCAATTGCATGGCGCGAAGTAAATACAACGGCGGTATGATCCAATATAGAAACTTTCTGTTGTCTAAATTCCTTTGCCGACAAACTCTCAACTTTTATAAACGGGCGAAAATCTATTTTCACACCGTACTTCTCAGCAATGTCGAAATAAGGCGACTTCTCTGATGTGGGTTTAGGCTGAGAAACTAGAACTTTTTTAATCTTCAATGTCTTAAATTTTTAAAACCAAAATATTGTTTATATAGGTGATCCCTTTCCAAAACAGTATTAAGGGAATGATTTCGAGTGCACAAAAGTACAGAATAAAATGCAGAAAACCATAAACATGTTTGAAAAAGTTCCTGATAGACTTATAAAATAACAATATTTTAGCAAAAAGCAGGAGAAAAACGATTAAAACTTTACTTGTCTGGATACCCAAATTGAAATAAATAATAAGCAACATGACCGGAAAAAGTAAAAAACTAATTCCACTTACCAGGTCAAAATAGGTTTGAATCCAGTAATTATTTCTTTCTTTGTCAAAAAAAATCCAATTGACAAACTGATAAGCCACCCATTTGAAGCTGATGTAAAATAAGGACATTCCGATATAGATTCCCAGCATCAGTCCGTTCGAAACCGAGCGTATCAGCATGAAATCCGTTTCGGATATGTACTCATAAATATATAGTCCGGACAATACACAACTGATAATTGTCAGCGTAAAGACATACCGGTTGCTCGAGGTAGTAGCATCATCGAACAGGCTGAACCGCTCTTTATACTGGAAGAGCGCCTTTATCCGTTGCAGCACATATTTCTTTCCGTTTTTCAGCGAATAAGAAAACAGGACGAAACAAATCAGGATAATACCGGTAACGAAAGCATCCGAGCGCAACTGGTAAGGCAACGGCTGTCCCTGCATACCGGCTTTCGGATTTGCCTGTACGCTTGCTGTCAGAGCCTGGTCGAGCCTTTGCTGCTGCTCGTCCATCTTCTCGGCAATATATTTTACACCTATACGGCAGACGGTACTCATATAGCCGCAAATTTACGAATTTCTTTGCTCCACACCGGTGTATTATACAATAAATTTACAGCTTCTTCGGGTGTCTCCGCCACATGCCAGATAGCCCCATGCTCACGGCGCATGAAATTCTGTTCGATAGCCTGGTTCAGCATCTCCAGCAGCGGATCATAAAAATGGTTGATATTTAAAATAACGACAGGCTTCAGATAGAGCCCCAGCTGCTTCCAGGTAATGATTTCCAGCAACTCCTCCAGCGTTCCGCATCCTCCGGGCAGTGCAATCACCCCGTCGGACATATCCGCCATGATCTGCTTGCGTTCGTGCATGGTTTCCGTTTCAATCAGTTGTGTAAGCCCCTTGTGATGCCAGCCCTGTTCCACCATGAAATGCGGAATCACCCCGGTAACCGTTCCGCCCGCCTGTAGCGTAGCATCACTGATGGCACACATCAGCCCCAGACATCCCGCACCGTTTATCAGATTAATCTTCCGTTCAGCAAGTATTTTCCCCAGCTTTTCGGCAGCATCGAAATAAGACTGGTCAATTTTAGTGCTCGAAGCACTATACACACATACATTTTTAATATCGTTCATCAGTCAGCGTTGAAGTATATCAAGACAAAAAATGAGGAATACTCCCTTCGGAATATCCCTCATTCTCTTTATTCATTTACATAACAGTCAGTTATTTAATTCCGAAAGCAGCTTTCACCTTGTCTACATAGTCCAGCTTTTCCCAGGTGAAGAGTTCTACCTCTACATCCTTGTTGCCTTCGTATGCCGATTCAAAATGCTTGGTAATCACCTTCGGTTCACGTCCCATGTGTCCGTAAGCAGCAGTTTCACTGTAAATCGGGTTACGCAGTTTCAGACGTTCTTCGATGGCACGCGGACGCATATCAAAGATTTCATCCACCTTCTTGGCAATTTCACCGTCGCTCATAGCCACCTTGCTGCGTCCATACGTATTCACGTAAATATTAATCGGACGCGCTACACCGATAGCATACGAAACCTGAACCAGAATTTCGTCGGCAACACCCGCAGCTACCAGATTCTTGGCGATATGACGTGCTGCATAAGCCGCACTACGGTCTACCTTACTAGGATCCTTTCCAGAGAATGCACCACCACCGTGAGCACCAGCACCACCGTAAGTATCCACGATAATTTTACGTCCGGTCAGTCCTGTATCCCCGTGCGGACCACCGATAACAAACTTACCGGTCGGGTTCACATGATACTTAATCTGGTCGTTGAACAACTTCAGCACTTCCGGATTATGAATTTCAGAAATAACACGCGGCATCAAGATTTCGATGACATCCTGACGTATCTTTGCCAGCATCTCTTCATCTGCCTTCAGCTGAGCCTCCTTCGAGTCGTCAGCAGGCTGGATAAACTCATCATGCTGTGTAGAAACCACAATGGTATCGATACGAACCGGACGGCGGTCGTCATCATATTCTATAGTCACCTGGCTCTTAGAGTCCGGACGCAAGTAAGTCATTACCTTACCTTCGCGGCGGATTTCAGCCAGCACCATCAGCAGCTTATGTGCCAGGTCGAGCGACAGCGGCATATAGTTTTCAGTTTCATTGGTAGCGTAGCCGAACATCATACCCTGGTCGCCGGCACCCTGATTCATCGGGTCCTCACGTTCCACTCCACGGTTAATGTCAGGGCTCTGTTCGTGAATAGCCGAGAATACGCCACACGAGTTACCTTCGAACATATACTCACTCTTGGTATAACCAATCTTGTTGATTACCTCACGAGCTACACGCTGAAGATCGATATACGCTTTGGTTTTCACTTCTCCTGCCAGTACCACCTGTCCGGTAGTCACCAACGTTTCGCAAGCTACTTTTGAACTGGGGTCATAAGCCAACAGTTTGTCAAGCACAGCGTCGGAAATCTGATCCGCCACTTTATCGGGGTGTCCTTCCGACACCGATTCGGATGTGAATAAATATCCCATGTCTTTAAAATTAAAAAAGGATTAATTAAAAGTTTATCCGTGTACGGACAAGAGTAGATAGTTGTATCAGGGAAGAGTGTTATACTATGTGTTTTAGCATTTTTTTCCGTGGTTGCAAGCTACTCAAATCTTTCCACTTTTATTTTCGGCTGCAAAAATACAGATATAAATTGGAATAATTACAAAGTTATCCCTCTTTTAACATAGCTTTATATAAATTGGGCAAGCCTTTTTCTCATTTCCTCCGTCGTCAGTCCCGAAACAGGGTGCACCACCTCACCGGCAATTTCCGCCAGCGGGTCCATGACGAAATTCCGTTCCCCCATCAGCGGATGCGGCAGTGTCAGCTCCGGAGTCTGCATTACCATATTATCGTACATCAGCAAGTCAATGTCTATCGGCCGGTCACTATACACCCCCTCCACCGACTTGGCCGTTCTGCCCATTTCCTTCTCGATAGCCTGCGTCAGATGCAATACCTCCAGCGGATTGAGCAGCGTTTCTGAGCATGCTGCCGCATTCAGAAAATCATTATCCGACACAAATCCCCAGGGAGCAGTCCGATAAAAAGAAGATAGGGAAGTCACCTTCCCTATCCTGTCATTTATCAATCGGACGGCAGTACGTAAGTTTGCTTCTTTATCGCCCATGTTTGTACCCAGGCCCAAGTAAACTTTTGCCATGGTATCCGTTTATTTATCCAGTATCAGCATTGCATCCCCGTAAGTACCGAAGCGGTAATCCTCTTTCAGCGCAATGTTATAAGCATCCATCACCAGTTCATATCCGCCATAAGAACAAACCAGCATCAGCATTGTAGACAGCGGCATATGGAAGTTGCTGACCATCGCATTAGCCAGTGAGAAATCGTACGGAGGGAAAATAAACTTGTTTGTCCAACCCTCGAATTCCTTCAGGTGTCCGTCGGTACCCACAGCTGTTTCTATGGCACGCATAACGTCAGTACCTACCGCACACACCTTATTGCCACGATCCTTGGCCTCGTTTACGATACGGCAAGCCTCAGCCTCCACAAACATCTGTTCCGAGTCCATCTTATGCTTGGTAAGATCCTCCACGTCGATATCACGGAAACCACCCAGTCCGCAGTGCATGGTAATGAAAGAGAAATCGATACCCTTTATTTCCATACGCTTCATCAGCTCACGGCTGAAGTGCAATCCCGCAGCCGGTACCGTTACAGCCCCTTCATTCTTCGCGAAGATTGTCTGGAAGCGTTCCTCATCCTCCGGTTCAGCCGGACGGTGGATAAACGGTGGCAATGGCGGTTCACCAAGCGCATAAAGCGCCTTCTTGAACTCATCGTGCGGTCCGTCGTACAGGAAACGGAGTGTACGTCCGCGTGAAGTCGTATTATCGATTACTTCCGCCACCATCGAGTCATCATCTCCGAAATAAAGCTTGTTTCCGATACGTATCTTACGAGCCGGGTCCACCAGCACATCCCACAGGCGCAGTTCCTCATTCAGCTCACGCAACAAGAACACCTCGATACGTGCTCCGGTCTTTTCTTTATTACCATATAAACGTGCAGGAAATACCTTTGTATCATTAAAGATAAATACGTCCTTGTCATCAAAATAATTCAAGATATCCTTGAATACCACATGTTCAATCTCTCCGGTAGCCTTATGAACCACCATCAGTCGCGACTCATCTCTGTACTTCGCCGGATGCAGTGCGATCTTATCTTCCGGCAACTTAAATTTGAATTGTGACAGTTTCATCTTATTATCCTTTCCTTAATCGTTTGTAATTTCTATATCCTGTTGGTCGAGCCATGCCTCAAAGTCATCCACTTGCATGCAGTCCTCCAGTCTGACATCCCCTACCCGTGTCCGTATCAGTCCGGTAAGGTGCGCTCCGCTGTTCAGCGCTTCACCGATATCGCGTGCCAGCGCCCGGATATACGTACCCTTGCTGCATACCACACGAATCTTGATTTCCGGCAGGTTACATTCCAGCAACTCAATTTCATCAATCACCAGCGTCTTAGGTTTCAGCTCCACCTCATCCCCCTTGCGGGCAAGGTCGTATGCACGTTTGCCGTCCACCTTACAAGCCGAAAAAGCCGGCGGAATCTGCTCTATCGTTCCCACGAAATTCTTCAGCGTATCCTCCACCAGCTGGCGTGTGATATGCTCCGTCGGATACGTAGCATCAATCTCCTTTTCCAGGTCGTACGAGGGAGTTGTAGCCCCCAGTTGCAGCGTAGCGATATACTCCTTGGTGTGATACTGGAACTCCTCGATACGCTTGGTAGCCTTTCCGGTACAGATAATCATGACCCCCGTAGCCAGCGGATCAAGCGTTCCGGCGTGTCCTACCTTTATTTTCTTCACTCCCAGCTTGCGGCTGATATGATACCTCACTTTATTCACAAGCGCGAACGATGTCCATCGCAGCGGCTTGTCAAAATATAACACTTCTCCTTCTTTAAAGTTCATCCGTTTGTGTTTATGACAGCAAGCTTGTAACAATCGTGATGATACCCACGATGGCACAATACACGCCAAACCAGATCAGCTTGCCCTTCTTTACAATATTAATCATCCACTTACATGCGATACATCCCGAAACGAAAGCAGCCAGGAAGCCTACCACCAGCGATGCCGTACTGATGCCCGCACTTACCGCAGAAGCATCCTTTATAATCTTCATTCCATCCAGCAAAGCCTCGCCCAGAATCGGCGGTATCACCATCAGGAAAGAAAACTGAGCCAGCGTTTCCTTCTTGTTTCCCAGTATCAGCCCGGTAGCGATCGTACTTCCCGAGCGCGACAGTCCCGGCATTACCGCACAAGCCTGCGCCAGTCCGATAATAAACGCATCCCTCATGCTGATACGTTCCTTCTGTCTCGGTTTCGCATAATAAGAGAAAGTCAGCAGTACAGCCGTCAGCAGGAGCATACATCCCACAATCAGCAGTCCCGAGCCGAAAATCTCCTCCACATAATCCTTAAAGAACACGCCCACAATGCCGATCGGAATCATCGACACCACGATGTTCAATATATATTTCGTTTCCTCGTTCAGCTGCCATTTAAACAGCCCGCGGAATATCCAGTCTATTTCCTTCCACAAGATAACCAGCGTACTCAGCACCGTTGCCACATGTACCACGATGGTAAACGTCAGATTTTCCTCCCCTTCTATGCCGAACAGTGCCGATCCGATAGCCAGATGTCCGCTGCTGCTCACAGGCAGATATTCCGTCAATCCCTGCAGAATACCCAAGATCAATGCTTCTATCCAGCTCATTCCGTCAGATTATTATCGTTATCTTGAATACTTTTCGGTTTGCGCAGTATACCGTAAATCATGAAAATAAATCCCAGGAAGCAAACCAGCGGTGCTACCTTGATACGACGTACACTGAAAATATCAGGCTCGAAAGTCGTTTCCGTAGAGCCCGGTCCCGTCATCAGCAGGAAACCGATGATAATCACCACCATACCCGCAGCCAGCAGGATGAAGTTCGTTTTATCAAAGGCAAAGTTCTTTTTGTCCATATTGAAAAGAAAAATTGATTGGTTAGTTTCACCTATTATATATAATACAATTCACTCACTTTCATGCGGAGATACTTGTTGATGGAAATAAGTGCGCAGAGCGAAGTAATCAGCACCCCGAAAACAAAAACCGCTCCCATCACCACAACCATCACTCCCGGTGTAACCACCGCCAGCAAGTCCGGTTCATAATGCACCAGCATATACGCCAGTCCTATCAGTACCGCATCCGCCATCGTAGCAGCCAGTATCCCTATCCACATGTTGCGCAGCAAAAACGGCCGTCGGATAAACGACCAGCTGGCCCCCACCAGCTTCATGGTATGAATAAGAAAACGTTTCGAATATACCGCCAGCCGGATGGTATTGTTGATAAGCGCAAACGAAATCAGCGTAAGCAGCGCCGCCAGTCCGAGCAATACAATACTGATTTTCCGGATATTACTGTTTACCGCATCCAGCAGATCCTGCGGGTAATTGATCTCTATCACCTGCTTGTTCTTCGACTGAATCTCATCCTTTATCCACGCAACGCTATCAGAATTTGCGTAATCTGCATTCAGCTTCACCTCGATGGAAGCCGTAAACGGATTATGCCCCAGAAACTCCGCCGGATCCGTTCCCATCGCCTCCGTCTGCTCCTTCAGCGCCTGCGCCTTCGATATATACGTCGTCTGCTTTACGTATACCTCCTTGTTCAGCTGTTTCTGAAAGCGGAGAATATCCGTCTCCTTCATATCGTCACTGATCAGAATCGAGAAAGCAATATTCTCACGGACATATACAGAAAGATTGTTGGCAGCCATTACGAAAAAAACGACTATCCCCAACAACAGCAGGACAAGCATCGTGCTGATGCTCGACGTCACGAACTGCATATCAAAGAAAGATCCCGGTTTTCTGCTCATACCCTTACTTTTTTCTGAATACGTAAATCATGGAACTGCTCTGTTCCTTTTTCACCAGCGAAGCAAACCACGCCTCCGTTCCCTTAATCATCCCTTTCAGGAAAGGCATACGGCTTCCCCGGTACTTTTCCGAAAGCATGGAAACATAAAACGCGTCAAACGGCATCGGATGCCGTTCGGTCAGGATAAAATCATATTTTGCTCCGAACTGCTGCATGACAGAAGGCGTAAAATGCCACAGATGCCGCGGTACATCATACGCCGCCCACATCTCCCTGTAATGCTGCGCATCGAACGAAACCGGATTAGGTACAGCTACCACCAGCACACCACGCTCCTTCAGCATATCGGCAAGCCGCTTCCAGGTACCGTTTATATCCTGCAAATGCTCCATGACATGCCACAGCGTAATCACATCGAAGCTCCCTTTGCCGTAAGCCGCCAGCGCTTCCGGAGCCTCCACCATCAGCTCGAAATGCTCCTTGGCAAACGCCCGTGCCTGGGGACTCTTCTCGATGGCAGAAACCTTCCATCCCCGTTTCTGCATGAAATGGCTGAAATACCCCGTACCCGTACCGATATCCAGCAAGCTGCCGTTCCGGGTACCGCAGATCCGTTCTATCAGCGAAGCCTTGCGTCCCAGCATAAAACCGCGTACATAGTGATACAGACGGTTGGCAAGTCCCTTGCGCGTATCCGTGTGCGAGATATAATCCGGCGATTCATAATACCTGCCTATCTCACTTTCGTCGGGCACATGCTGCGTAAACAAAAAACCACACGCCTTACAGCGGTAAATCGTAAATTTTTCACCGGTGGCATAATGGTCCATACAAGTCATGACTTCCTCAAAATGCGTTTTCCCGCAGAGAGGACATGTATCTATATTGAGTATATTCACTTTATTCCCTAATTTGCTGCAAAATAACAAATAAATCGGGTATGGAGGGTGTTTTGTTAAGGTTCTTTAAGAGTATAAGAATTTATAGACTATATACCCCACCCATTCGTGCAGCAGTTCCGGCCATTGGGCCAGCGTACCTACAGAAGGCATGAAGCTTACACGTTGTCCTTTTACATCTACCCATGGATCTGTAATGTAACAGTCCGGATAAATTCCTTCTGCCTGAAAAACACTGACCGAACGCTTCATGTGTACGGCAGAAGTAATAATCACTACAGAGGCAGTATCCATCTCCTTGCCTAACAATTTTTTTGTAAATATCACATTCTCTCTGGTATTGTTGGCAAAGGTTTCCATGATGATATCCTCTTTGGGAATACCCAGTTCGTTCAGGTATTTCATCATCCCCTGCGGATTTCCCTGTAAGCCTTTTTCGTCCTTACTTTGGATAATAGATCCATCCGAAGCTAGTACCAGTTTTTCAATCCTTCCACACTTATACAGCCGGATTCCCTCCGTCAGTCGGTCCGCTATTCCACTGAATTCCGGACGGTTCCGTTCCCAGTCCCAGAAACTGTATCCGCCTAGCACGATGCCATACTTGTAAGTTTTGCCCTCCGGCAGTGGACGGTCGTATTCCTTATACCATTGTTCTTCCGCTTTCTTCAGTAGCGGTGTATTCGTAAAAATCAGTGCCAGCAAAATAGCTGTAGCATATAGTCCCCTCTTCCATTTCTTGTTTTTGATTATCAGTCCGATAAGTAACGGAAGCAAGATAAATGTAACCGGAGTAGTTACTAAAAACGCTAAGAACGAGAACATGAATATTTAATTTTTTGCTTTATCGTAATTGATACTATTAAGAATTATGCGTTCTCTTTTTTTATAATTGGGATTAATAGCACTTCTGGTTTCATCATACCATTTATTTCTAATGCCTGCTATGTCGAGTAAGAGATGGCAAAAATCATCTTGGGCTACAGGATTAATGCTATATTTTCTTATACGTTCAATTAGCTCAGGTTCACTTTCTTTAAATTTTTTGAAGGGAAAAACAAATAAAGGTATTCTAGTCTGATATTTAGGATTGTGCGTATGAGCGTTTCCATGTCCCATATAATCATCGATGTCATATATTTCTTCACCATGATCGCTTAAATATATAAGGCATGCGTCTATGTCTTTAAACTTATCTATTATTTTCTCCATAACATAGTCGTTGTATATGGTGGCATTATCATAAGCTGCTAACACTTTAGCATGTTCCTTACTGACATTTTTATATTGTTCAGGTTTAATAATGTCAAATTTCTTAGGATATCTTTGATCATAATCATAATGTTGTCCCCACAAATGAATAACATAAAGTGAGGCTGAATCATTAATTTCTATTTTATTAATCAACTCTTCATCATATTTATACATTCTGTCATTTCGCTTGTCAAACATGACATTTGATAAATCTTTATCAGATAAAAAATTTATGCCTCCTAAACTGTATTGATTACTCCATAATTCAGTGTGATATCCACAAGCTTTGAAACACATTGGAAAGAGAGGTTGGTTTTCAAAATCAGTTGTTTGATAATCCATGGAAAAAAGAGATTGGAGAGCACTATGTGTATGGTCATGACTACTTACTACATCTTCAAATAAAATTAGCTCTCCAGAATCTTTGTATTTTTTTAAATAAGGTTGATTGTTTATTGGATAGCCAAACAGTGAAGAATGGTAAATACTATGTGATTCTCCTATAACAACAATGAAAGAATGTTTTTGTCCTATTTGTTCACATTTTAAATCTTTTGCTACAACGCATAAATGTTTTATTTTTTTAGAACGCTGTTGAGCGATATAAACAGCATAACCTACTCTTGTAAACACATGATACTGAGGAATAGAGTTCCCATTCCTGTAAAGCAAAAAACTATAGAGCATATATCCCCATATACTAAATCCGAAAATGCATAAAATGAAAGATATAAATGTATATTGGGTTTTACGTATAAAATAGGCTGTTAAAATGACACAAAAATTAAATATTGCAACTATGATTATTATGCTAACAATTATTTTAAAAGTAAAGTATGTAGATATAAAGTTTGAAATTTCTGTTGGATTAGTTTCTGTTAATATATCTATAATGTCTTGTCCTAATACTTTCCCAAATTTGTAACGACAATAATAATCTGTAATAATTAATAGGTTGTATATTAAAATAATGATAGTTAACAATATTTTCTTACACACTTTATTAAGGGGGAGTAGAAGAATTGATTCTAAATAAGCTACAGTGAAAGCTATTGTTAATATAGAGAAAATGGGAAAAAAACTATTATTAGAGATATTATAATACGCAAATCCTGATATTAGATTGAAAACTAATAAAAGTGAAAAGTATTTTTCTTTTATAGGCGTAGAAAAACTATTGAATATTTTTGTTATTAACATTTGGATATTATTCATATAATAATCATTCTTATCTTTTCTTGATATATATTATGTTCCTAAAAGAATTTTATGCTAATTAGATATTTTGCTTTTAAGTAAGATATAAAGAAAATTATTGTTATACAACGAAGAGTTATTATTGCTGTTTTTTTATAGTGTTAAATTATTTTTTTGTAACTAATGTATTGAATAAATCAATACATTAATCAATTATATTGGATAATTCAAATTCTTTAATTTGAATTAAAGCTTGATGATTCATGTTTTCTCTAATTTGCTTGTTCTGAATAAGTAAAATAACGTGAGTTCGATATAAAATCAAAAAATAGAAAACTTCCGTCATTGACAAAATTGGCGTCAATGGAGGAATTCTTTTCAAAAAAGCAGTATGCTGCGATAGTTGACAAAGAGTTGGCTATAAAGTTATTAAATGAATGATGAAGTTTTGTTATTGCATGGAATGAGCATTGATGTTTTTTTTATAAGATTTTAGATAGCTTATTTATTAAGCTTCCATTTATTTTGAAATAAGGTTCTTTGTTCTGCTAACCACATGAATAGTTTATAAGAGAGTGGAATTTTATAAAAACTAAAAAGTGTTATTTTCATAAAAAGTTTAATATAAGGACTTCTCCAAAAATCTATTTTAGTTTTATTAATAAGGCTTGATGCAAGATTATTGGCATTGTTTTGATAAATAGATTTATTTGCATAATAACGGATATTTATTATTGTTTTATAAAGCTTTTCAAGACAAATGCCTTTATATTCTTGTAACGTATTCGGAATTGTTTGCCAACATATATAATAAGAATTGGCTCGATCAATAGTATTTAAATTAATTGCCTGATGAGTAATGGAAGAAGATCTCTGAAACCAATAGTATGTAGTTGCATAGACTAATACGGCTTTATGACATTGTAAATAAATTCTATTATTAAATTCTGTATCCTCCGTACCTGTTTTAATGAAACGATTATTGCCAATAATTTCTGATTTATACAATTTGTTCCAGACAACTAGAAAGTCCATTTCTTTTAATCCCAATTCAGATGGAACGCGATTAAAAATAGATCGCATTAGATCTTCTTGTAATAATATTTTCGTTTTCTTATCAGAATCTATATTTTGAGGTTTATGGTATTTCCAAACAGCTTTATGTAAAATCATGGAAAAATCGAAATCTCCTTTTCTTATTTCATTATATAGTATTTCTATCATTTGTGGATGAATATAATCATCTCCATCAACAAATGAGATATACTTTCCTGTTGCATAATTTAGCCCTGTGTTTCTTGTTGCGGAAACACCCTTATTTTGTTGATGAATAACAATACATCTTTTATCTTGCTTTGCATATTCATCACAAATCTTTCCTGAATTATCAGTAGAACCATCGTCTATTAATAGAATTTCAAGATCTTTATATGTCTGATTAAGAATACTTTCAATACATGTTGGTAAGTATTCTTCTACGTTGTATATGGGAACAATAACACTAATCATTTTCTGTTTATTATTTTATAGATTATGGTTAATAAAAACATGAATATCCATATATGGTGATATTTAGCACTACTAAAAAAGACTTTCCAGTGTACAGGAAAATATCTGAGGTTTAATTGCTTTAATGCCTGACTGGGATATTTACCTGATAAGTAACTGTTTATTCTTTCTTTTTTGCTCCTTAAAGATTCTTTCGAAGCACATTCATTTAAACCGATTCCAATAATACTTAAGGCTATCCTGTTGAAATATGCCTGTTTTAATTCTTTGTCTTGGCCTATAATGGTTAATATTCTGTTTTGCAAATTGGTCCATTGCACTGTCAGGTTAGGTTTATAAGTAGCAGTTAGCGATGTGGAGTTGTATTTACGATAATGACTTAAACAATCTGTCATCAGATAGGCACGTCGAATATAGCTAAAAACTTCTATATTAAATAAAAGATCTTCTGTACCTATTTCTTTTGTTGAAATGAAGGAAATAGAATTTTCCTTAATCAATTCACTTCTGTATAGTTTTCCCCATGCAGTAGAGAGCGAATCAAGATATTGAGGAAAGGCTAGTTCTTCTTTGATGGGGCCGACTATGCGTCTATATAGATTTTTTATATTGTTTTCGTCGTAGAGTTCATTTGTTTTTATACATTGTACGGATATAGAGTCATGTCTGTATTCCTTTACATAGTTCCAGCAGACAATATCCACATTGTTTTTTTGAACGGCTTCAATAGCTTTTTGGCATGTGTCTGTGTCTATCCAGTCATCACTGTCTACAAAACACAGATATTCTCCTTTCGAAGCAGCTATTCCTGTATTTCTGGCAGCTGATAGTCCTGCATTGGCTTGAGAAATTATTCTTATCTGTGAGAATGCTTGAGCATACCGAATCAGGATTTCTAAACTATTGTCAGTACTGCCATCATTTACTGCAATAATTTCTATATTTTGATAGGATTGTTTAATCAGACTATCCAAACATTGTGGTAAGAATTTACTGACATTATATACAGGTACAATTATTGAAATTAGTGGTGTACTCATAGTCTGTTTTTATAATATTCTGCTAACCATGTCGCGTTTCTGTATATATCAAAACCTGCCTGAATAATATATTCAGTGGTAATGCTTCGTTTATAGTTCATACACTTTTCCAGTTGAATAACCCATTGCTCCGCTTTTTCTTTGAGGGATATAGGATAATAGGTAGGAGTAAGTCGGGTTTGATCGGAAATTGTATCTGAGATTACACAAGGTAACCCACTGGCTTGGGCTTCAATCAGTGAAACAGGTAAGCCTTCATAAAAAGAGGGAAAAAGGAAAACGTCAAAGGCTTGATAAATATTAGGCATATCTGCTCTATTTCCCAAGAAATAAACATCTTTGTCTAGTCCCAGGTTCTTGACTTTTTCCTGTATCTTTCCTTCAAGCTCCCCACTTCCTACTAGTGCCAGTATGCTATTGGGATATTTACTATGAAATACGTTGAAGATATCAATCAGAAAATCATGGTTTTTCTGTGGGCAAAACCTCCCTACATGGCCTATGATAAATTTATCTGTCCAACCGAAATCTGCTTTTACTCTTTGGGCAATTGATTTGTTATAGGCAAAAGTTACAGCATCGATTGCGTTTCGCATGAATATCAGTTTTTCACTGTTCTTTTTCCCGAACAGCCATTCTCCGGCAATTTGGCTACACGTGAAATAATCGGTAGAGAGTTTTCGCATTTGTCTTGCCAATAACTCCCTGGGTATTCGTTTGAGCTTTTCTATAGCTGTTTCACTGCTGAATACAGGTGCGTTATGCGCATGGCAAATCCGGACAGGCACATCATGTCTGAAGGCTTCTTTGAAAGCGAAATAACCCAATTCAGACATATGCGAATGAAGAATCTGATATACAGGATGGTTATCGAAAAACTCTTTTAGCATTTGTTGATATCTGAAGAGGTTCTGTGGATAAATGGGACACATCCTGAATATTCTTCCTCCCATGGCTTCTATTTCATCGTCATAAGCTCCCCGTTCCTGGCGGTGTACCATGAAGTCGAACTGTATCTTGCTTTTGTCAATGGCACGATAGTAATTCATGACCATGGTTTCCGCTCCTCCCCGATTCATGATGGTAAAGAGATTCAGTATTCTAATAGGTTTATTCATTTATTTTTGTTATTGATTAGCAGTTGAAATAAAGTCACCCATTTGGTTGCTATCTTTTCAATTTTGAATTCTTCAGATTTCTCTTTACTCGCTTTTCCCATGTTAATTCGTAACTTATCATCTTCTATAATAGTGCAAATATATTCTGCTAATTTTTTTTCATCATTAACTTCACATAAAAAACCGTTTTTTCCATGATCAATCAGATCTTTAGGACCACATTGGCAAGTGTACGATACAATTGGAAGTCCGCAAGACATTGCTTCAATAAGTACCAAAGGCATACCTTCGAATAAAGAGGAAAGGACATAGCCCGATACCTTTTGCATTTGGGATATGATATCATTGGTATATCCCTTAAGTAATACTTTATTATTTAATCCAAGTGTATGTATTTGTTTTGATAATTCATTTTTTAATGCTCCATCTCCCCAGATTTCTAATAGCCAGTCCGGATGTTTCTGATTTACAATTTTCCAAGCATTAATTAAAGATTTATGGTTTTTCTGGTGGACAAGTCTTCCTGCTGTTATAAATTTCTTATCTGTCAAAGGAGCTGTTTTAATGTTTGTATCAAAAGTCACAGGGTTTCCTATTACACTGACTTTCTTGTTATTTTTCCAATTTAGTTCTTTATCTTCATTTGTTAAAATAACTATTTGATCATATTTTTTTATATTCCAAGAATAGTCATACCAATTTCCTAAAAGTGCCATTATTTTTCCAAAAAGACCTCTAGCATTAGAATATCTATATCCTTTCTGATTATGAATTTCCCTAATATATATAGGAGATGTTTGCAGTTTTATATTAGGTAGAAAATTCTTTTCAGAAGTTCCTGTGGATATTATTATATCTGGATTAATTTCATTTAATACTTTTGATATTATTTTTTTGTGCTTTTTTCTTTTTATTACAATACTTTTTATAACATAGTATTTTGATATCCAGTCATCTTCAAAGTAATTTATATCCAAATTAATTACCTGAACTTTAGGGTCTACCGGATGGAGAGGAGGACGTTTATTATCGGTAACTATTATCCATACTTGGTGTCCCATTTGTGCAAGTCCATTAGCCTTGGTTATAGTTATATTCTGGATACCCCCTGGATAACATATACTGTCTGTGCAATATACAATTTTCATATCACTTGATTTTTGAATTTTTATATCTAATAAAAGTGTATAGAATTATTCCCGGAACGATGGCAAGTATGGTCAAACCCGGTAACGGAGATTCTGCAATGAAACGTGTATTTTTAGCTCTGATAGAACTTGAAACATAATGTATGCACGATTCAAATTTCCGTTTTAAATTGCCGCACAGTTTCATGTCTACTTTTCGGATGAAAGCAAATCCTTTAGGATTGTTCCAGTATTGTCGGTACATGTTCATGCTGGATCCGTCTTGCTGGTATTCTACAACTACAAGTGGTTTGTTCAGGGTAAGTAAGGTATAATCCTGATCAATGAGTAGGTACTTGTAACCGAGGCTTACATACTTTTCTCCTTCAAATATCGGGTATTCCGGATATTGCTTAATAACCTCAGTTCTGTATACCAGTTTTTTGTCACCTTTTCCACCTTTGACATAAAAACCGTTTAATGTGGTTTCTTTCATCTCTTTTGGGAAAGAAGTTCCGATAATGTTTCCATTTTCAATACAATCTAATCCGATAATACCTGCGTATTTCTCCGAACCGTTGGCTTTCCAAAAGTTGATAATGGTTTCCACAGCATCATCGGGCATGTAATCATCCGAATCGATACAAGTATTCAGTTCGGTATCTATATTCCGGTATGCGGTGTTGTGGGCACCATGCATTCCCTGGTTTTGCTGATAGATGTACCGGATGCTTATTTTACCCTCTTGCATCCATCCTTCTACAAGTTCTTTGGTAGAATCTTTGGATCCGTCATCCACTATCAGCCATTCAAAATCATCACAAGTCTGACGGAGCAGGCTTTCGTACGTTCTGCCTAAAGTGTGAGCCCGGTTGTATGCAGGGGTAAATATGGTAAGTGTCTTCATTTATTTATTCTGTTTTATTTCATTTTTGTTCCTATCAACCGATGGAATAGTTGTGATAATTTAGTGCGCCATTTGGCGTTGCCTATCCACGACTGGCTGAACCAGTGTATGGTGTAAGTCTGTGGTGTTCGGGTAATTTTTCCATTCAGGTAATCGTAGGGAGTGAAATACTCCGAAGGATATACTGTGAAATTGCAGATTTGCTGTTTCTCTCCATTCAGGATGAGTCCATATGAACGGGTAAGCATTCGGGTCCATTCTTCTACATTCGTTGTTTGGTCCAGACTTCCGTCTGCTTTGATGAACTCTCGCTGCTGGTATGAGTTCAGAAATTTCCCGATCAGCTCATTTTCCGGTTCCGTTCCCATAATGTTGGTCGCTATCCATTGCGTACCTTCAAATCCCAGAAAAGCCTTGTGCTCCAGTAAATCATCCAGCGGACGTAGCACTTCCACATCCGTATCCATATAGATACCTCCTTCGTGATAAAGTGCCCATAGTCTTGCTACATCGCTTACAAATGCCCATTTCTTATGCTGATAGGCATCCCGGCAATACGCGCATTGGTTGATGTCGAAATTGCTTTCGTTCCATTCTTTGATGACATATCCTTGGCAATATTTCTTCCATGTGCCTATCAGGCGTTTTACCTCTTCCGGTTTCTCTTTCCCGCCAAACCAGCAATAATGTATTATTTTAGGAATCATATTATAGAATATTTTCACACATTCCCGTAGAAGCCTTTTGCAGGCTTGTATATCGGATTGTGCCGTGTGTTGACATTGACCAGTCTGCCTTCGTCTATTAGTCGCTGCAAATGCCGTTGGGCTGTTGTTTTTGTAAAACCACAGAGCCTTTCAAACTTGGTTCTTGTCAGAAAATCGTTTTCGTAAAAGTAGTCCACCAGCAATGCGTCTATTTCGTAGATGTCCAGTCTGGATGAATGTACTTTGATGTCGCTTCTTTCGAATTTGGCGTGGTTCTCCAGACTGGTTTTCAGGACGCTGTCTGCTCTGAATTCTACCGCCTTTATCCCGATACTCTGTGAACGGGTAGTCTTGGGATCAGCGTCCTTGGGAGCCGAGAGTGATAGATAGAAATAACCTATCCCCGGCAGACATACACGGTCGCCTTTACATAAGTTGTACACCAGTTCATCTCCCAATTCGTCCAGTACCGCTCGGATATCTCCTTTCGAGAGCGTACAGCGCTTGCTGATGTTGTTCACTATATCATCTATTTGTACGGTATGGCTTCTTACCACCCGTGCATGGTATTTTTCTTTTTCTTCCTTCTCCGGGTCGGATGGAGAAGCATAAAAATCAAACAGAATAGGCATGTTTCATGTAGTTTTAAGGGTGTCTTTTCACCTGAGTGAAGCGTTCGCCTGATTCATGTGAAGCGTCCGTTTCACCAAAGTGGGGCGATGTGTTCACCTCTGTGTGACAGTTATAACGTCCGCATGTTTCCTTTTAATCTCCGGATTGTCCAAGGCTTTCGAAAGCTTTGAAATGCCTTGCCGTGAGATTTTGCCCAACGGCTGTATAAGCTGTTGCGGGCGATATTCATACACGTTATATTTGCCAAAGTTATAAATTAAAAACTATATGAAAACATTTCTTAAAAATATTTTCGACAATCTTCTCCGGCACTTGTCAGTCAGCAAATCAGTTGAACATCCGGCAGCCTCTCTTCGTGTGGTAGAACCTTTTGTTACAAAATCGAACCGTTACAAGCCTGATGAACTGAGTCGTTTTCTGAATGACAATTATCGGTTCAGGTTCAACCTGCTTTCCGAAGTGACGGAATACCAGTCTGTACATTCCTGCACACCCGAATATGTTTTTCTGGGTGAACGTGAAATGAATACGATATGCATTGAGGCGTTTAATTCCGGTATATGCTGCCGCGACCGGGATGTAAAACGGTATATCCGTTCTACGTATATCGAAACCTATCATCCTTTTCATGGGTATCTCGACAATTTGCCTGAATGGGATGGCATTGACCGTATCACTGATCTCTCGGGACGTGTTTCTGCTACTCCGTACTGGAAGAACTGTTTCCATCGCTGGATGCTTGCACTGACTGCCCAATGGATGGGACTAAATCGAGGCATGCATGCCAATAGTATCGCTCCCTTGCTGATCAGTACCGAACAGGGACGACATAAATCTACATTCTGCAAGTTGCTTGTTCCCGCTTCCCTGCAAGCTTACTATACCGACCAGTTTGATATATCGGAAGGAAATTCTGCCGAAGTCAAGCTTGCCTTGATGGGACTAATTAACCTTGATGAGTTTGACCGCCTTTCGGTACGGAAAATGGCTCAGCTTAAAAATCTGATGCAGATGCCGTCGCTCAATGTCCGCAAGGCATACAAGAAAAATTACTGTCAGCTACCCCGTATCGCTTCTTTCATTGGTACATCCAACCGCAAAGACCTGCTTACCGATCCTACCGGAAGCCGCCGTTTCATTTGTGTGGACGTAGAAAACATGATAGACTGTACAGGTATCAATCACGACCAGCTATATGCTCAGCTCAAACATGAACTGCTCTCCGGAGTACGTTACTGGTTCACTACCGACGAAGAAGCGGATATCCAGCGCCACAATGAGGAGTTTTACCGCATCATGCCCGAGGAAGAAATCTTCCGCAGTCATTTCCGTGCCGCGGCATCCGATGAGGCTTGCGAGCTGCTTTCGCTTGCCGACATCCTGGAAGTGCTTCGGGAGCATCACCGGGGGCTGATGCGTAACATCAACCTGGCACATTTTGGCAGTGCATTGGTGGCTTCTGGTGTGGAGCGGTTGCACACCCGTGAAGGCAACCGGTATCGGGTGGTTCGGCTCGGTGAAGGGCGTGAAGGGTAAAAACAGGTAATTAATTCAACTAAATTAGTATATCCTAGTAATTCGGTATACATAATTCTATAAATTTGGTTGGCAGCGAAGTTATTCCTTTCAATCAGTAGCTATTTTTTGACTGCTTACATTTATTGTTTTTTTGCTTGTAACCAATCATATAAGCAGCTCCCGGAAGCTTACTCAATAGATAGCAGCCTAATATAGATAATGATAATGTCAATATAACGATTAAAATGGTTTGTCCGATATAATTGCTGATATTCTGAATCCAAGTCCATTTCCATACTATATATCGCATCACAAAAATATGCATTAAATAGATTCCAAAAGACAAATTGGATATTTGAGTAATGACAACTTTTATTTTTTCTTCCCCTATGATGGGTTTTCCAAACTGGATGAGACTTTTAAACCAAACTGTACAACAGATTGCGACAAAGATAGATAAATACCAAAATAGGGAATAAAAATCTACTTTATACTGTTTCCATTTACAAAAGACTGGAACAAATAAAGCGATAAGAACAGCTGGGATTAATACTCTCCAAGAAATACTTTCAGGGTATTTGATTAAATAATATCCCCATAAAAAATATCCTACATAACCAGTACAATAATATAAAATTCCAGTTTCTCCTATTTGTATAAATAAGAAAAGACGTAATAACGGATAACATAAGGTAATAGCCCAAAGTATCAGATAAAATTCCAACTCTCTTTTACTACACGCATCCAACCATTTACTTAGGATGGGAGCAATTAGGTATAAACCTGTTAATGTGTACATAAACCACATCACACCATGACCTTGTGCGGAGAAAGGTAATGATAATATATCCTTCCACCAAGCATGATTTGTTCCTTGATAATGATTATATCCTATATAAATTAGGGACCAAAACAAAGTGGGAGCTAAAATCTTACTCAATCTTCTTTTCAAGAAAGATGCAGTTCCTTCTTTTATAGGTAGCAACAAAGCTCCCGAAACCATAAAAAACAAACCTATACAGGGAGCCGTTGAATAATTTAAAATATTTAGAAAAATAGTGTTTGATTTGTCTGTAGGTAGTGGTGAGTGCATAATCACGACCATTAGGCAGGCAATCACCCGAATTAAATCTAACTGATAATTTCTCTTTTTTATTAAATTCATAAAAAATTATATTTCAACTTCATGTTTGTTCCTATAATTACTGACTTTTTCAAAAACAAAATAAAAATAGGTTTATTGTCATAGACTTTGAATAAGTTCAATCTTTCGAGTAATTCATTTTTTTATAACTTTAGATAGCATAGATAATGCAAAAGATGTCATTTGATAAAAAATTAAAGGAAGATGAGTGAATTCATATCCTAATAATTTAACATACCAAGTTTTTTTACTCCTCTGTAATGGCTCATCAGCAATTATACTTGTCTGTTTATATTTTAAAAATTTGTTTTTAAAAGGATGTTGACTGCCTATTACCCAAGGACGATCTAAAAAGCCTTCTGTGAAATGGATTATAACTGGATTTACTTTAGCTCTTTCAATGTCTTCATAGGTATAAAAAGGTTTATTTCTCTTTTTTAGATAGTTATATTTATGTGTAAAATAATTGGAAGTAAGATTAAATTCTGGACCTATAATTAATTTACTTTTATTTAAAACCGCATTGATAATCCCTTGGTCATGATGATATACGCAGCCATTATGCTGGAGCAGAAAATCAATAAAACGGTTCTGAATACCGTCTAGACGCCATTTTTTTAAATTCACATATAAAACTCCTGCATTTATATAGATATCATTGTCTTTTAGACCTATATTACTTTTAGCTTTTTCATTTGGAAGTGTATCTAATACACCTGCGACTGCATAATCGGACATATTTAAAGAGAAAATATTTTCTAAAGAATTATTGACGATAATATCGCAATCTAGATATAATACTTCATTGATAGTATCCGGTAGAATTTCAGATAAAAACAAACGGGCATAGGAAGTAACTGCAATTGTATTCGGTAGTTTAGTGTTTAATCTCTTTTGAAAATCTGTTATTGCATAGACAGAAAGGCATTGGGAACCCACCTGTTCTTTTAGTTGTTCAATTTGAGACAAAGGGATATTATTTGCAAGAACATGAAATCTAATGCATTCATCTTCCTTTTTATTTGCTAAAATGGAAGCAAATAAAACAGAAACAAAACCTATATAATTCTTATCAGATGCAACGACAATATTATATTCTTTCATATCAAATCATATAATTTTTGAATTTCTGAACTCAATGTATAATCTTTAGTAGCCGTATTCCCCTTTATAGTATTGATAAGTTCAGGATGTTGTAAGATATCAACTATTCCTGAAGCGCATCCCCAATTATCTAAGGGTACAATAAAACCATCATAGCCATCTGTCAACTGACTATCAGAAGATGGGAAGCGGGTTATGACAACCGGTTTATTCAAAAATTGAGCTTCACGGACTACAATAGATTTTCCTTCATAACGAGAAGGTTGTATATATAAATCACAAGCCTTTATATAGGGATAGGGATTTTCCTTTTTACCTAAAATAATGACATATTCTTCCATTTGGAATTCTTTGATTTTTTCACGTATAAGAGGTTCATCCCCTCCAAATCCAATCAGATACCAATATACATTTATTCCCTGTTTCCGAATTAATGAACAAATTTCCGGAATATTATCAAAATTCTTTTGATGAGAAAATCTGCCTACCGATAAAAAATTAATTCCATCTTGCGTTGGATACTGAAAACTGAAAGCATTCACTTGTTTATTGATATATGTGACAGGGAGAATATTCTCAATTATACGGACTTTAGATTGCAACGAAGGATAAACGGATAAAAACGACCGTGTAATTGCATCCGATATAGACACAATGTAATCCATGCTATTCCAAATCTTCAGTTCACTTTCTATATCCGTATCAAACAGACCAAAATCAGTATGAATCCATCCAATCTTCTTCTTGGCTCGAACCTTTTCTTTCAATATATGAAACGGATGCAGGAAGCTAATAGCCAGATCATATTCTACTTCTGGATTTATCATGGGTAAGTCATGAATAATATTTTCCATAATATAATGATATATGGAATTATTAGGTTTCTTAAACTTTTGCTTATGTGCAATAGACCAAGCTTGTACTTTTGCCCACAGACGTCCTATTGCAATATTCCAAAATCCTTTTTTTATCGTTAACTTAATAGGTTTTTCAATATAACTGTATTTTGGTATTTCTGGGAGCAGATTTACTTCTTGTGGAATTAATTTCATTAGTTCCCCCTGATGGCTATACACAAAAAGGTCTACCTCATACTGATCGTAATTCACGGCATTTAATAGTCCAATCAGGCTGATTTCTGCTCCTCCGATTTCTAGATAATGTATGGCTATAAAGATACGTTTTTTCATGCTGTTAATTTTATTCTGTACTCAATATTTTGGGCTATTTCAGTTTGCATTATTCGATTATTCATTATATTCTCAATTTTATCAAAAAAATATAATCGAACTTGTTCAACCAAAGCAAACGCAAAGTACATTATTGTTGATATTAGAAGTGAATAAGGTATAAACCATATAGGAGGTATTTGGGAAACTTGTGAGAATTCATATAATTTAGCAAAAAAGTCCGCATTTGTATGTATAACATATACAGCCAAACAATATTTTGCCCATTTATTTATAAATGAATTATATCCAATATTTAATTTTGCAAAGAATAGAAATAGAGCTACTGATCCAAGGAATACAAATATCGTATTATACGAAAATAAAGCTGTAAATGAAAATCCTAATATGATTGAGTAAGTTAATTGAAAGGTAAAAAGTGACATACATATAATAAAATATAGGAGTAAGATATTTTGTTTTATTGTATATATATTACCATGGAGTTTTATATATCTGCCAAGCAAATATAAATAAATGAAATTAGGTATGCCATATCCTGCATCATCTATAGGGCGATTGAAATTTAGAATAAAACTTAATGTGTGCCATACATATATAATGAAGAACCCTATAAATAAAATTGATTTAAAATGATTTTTTGAAATAGATAGAGCTAATTTATTTAAGCATGGAGATAGAATGTATAGAATTATGTATATAGTTATAAACCAGTATTTTTTGCTAAAAATAGGAACAAAGAAAGTAATGTCATAATAATTAATAGAATGCCATCCACAACTGAATGTTAATATTAATAGAGTTACAGAATAAAACCATGTTAGTTGTCCCAGTTTTAGTATTCTTGGTAGTTTAAATGAAACCGAAAAATAACCGGATATTAATACAAAAACATTTACTGCAACGGCAGTAAAACTTTTAAGAAAATGAGTTTCTATATAGTTTAGTCCTAATATGGGTTCACTTACTAAATATTCATTAGTAAGGTGCCCCCATATTATTAGTAACATACATATTATTCTTAAAAGTTCAAAGTTTGATTCTCTATCTATTTTTTCAGTCATAATCATTAAAATATTTGATTTTATCAGGATTGTGTTTGTAATGACTTAAAGTCTATTATTGTTTTATCACATCTTCATTAATATATTGCTGTTTTAATATATTATATACAGCAAAACTGATTTTCCATTTCATTAGTAAGTAAAAAATATATTCTTTCTTACTGTTATATAGATTTTTATAACCTACTATATGGAAAGATTCTCTGATAAACTTTAAGGATAAAATATGTGCTATATTTTTTAATCTATTTAAAGAATTTGGATTGTTAAAAGCATTTCTAAATAGCAGGTCTGTATATCGTTTAATAATATATTGAGCCATATCGTAAGTTATAGGAGTGTATTGATCTAAATTATATTTCTCAATTAGTTCCTTTTTATCTTTTATTTGCAAAATGAGGCTATCTTCCATGTAAGGATTATATTTACTTCTCATAATGCTATTGGAGTTATTTACACGGTAATAATATAATGCCTCTTTGATTAGATAAACTTTTGTCGTGGAAACTAATGCTTTTAAATTATATGTAGTGTCTTCTCCACACCGTACATTTTCATTAAAAAGGATTTGTTCTTTAATGACCCAATCCCTTTTAAATATAAATCTCCATGAAAAACATAAATCATTACTTTCATGGATGTTTATATTGTATTTAATAAAGTCGAGAGTATCACATACGCAATTAGCTGGGAAATTGGGATAAATAATATTATTATTAGGGATAGTTTTAAAGCCACACATTACTAAATCTAACTGATGAATATTTGCTATAGTAAGCATCTTTTGATACATATTTTCAGCGACTGTATCATCTGGATCGATAAATGCAATATATGTGCCTTTCGCATTGTAAATACCAGTATTTCGTGCTGCACTAGGGCCTCGATTAGGTTGGCATATTAATTTAATATTGTCATGATGACTGATATAAGCTTCAACAATGGATTTACTCTTATCTGTAGAACCATCATCAATACATAAAATCTCAATATTCTTTTCCGTTTGCCTGATAAGGGAATCCAAACATTCTGCTAAATATTGTTCTACATTATATATGGGAACAATAATGCTTAAAATAGGTTTTTTACACATATTTGTTTAACTCGTTTGATAGATATAATGTTATTCCAAGTGTAAAAGGTATCGTAGAAAACTCTGTAGAGTAATATCCGATTCCCTTGGTATCACCTTGTGAGTAATCTACAGCTCCATTTCTTTGTGTAGCTCTCATTAAGGCTTTTTCTACTGCAAAGGCTGCAATTTTATATTTTTCTGATTGGGTAATTGTATACGCTTTGATAAATAACAATCCAATCAATGCACTGCCAGAAGATTCAAAGCGAGTAGTTTTATTAAAAAACATACAGCCAAACCCTCCTCCCTCTTGTTGTAGAGGAAGTAAACTTTCTGCTAGTCTAATTATTCTCTCTTTATTTTCTTTCGAATAGGATGCTTCAGTAATTCCTAGTATATACCATCCGAGTCCTCTGCTCCAGTCATAGATTCCCAAAGGAAGCTTGTTATTTAAATTGTATGCATGAGGAGGGAAAACATGATTCAATAATACTTCATCAAATTCTTTAATTTGCCTGGTAGCCATATTTTCTTTTCCACATAAATTTAAAAACGGGCAGACCATTCCAATTGTATCAACAAAATGAATATGAGGTAGGTTGTTTCTGTATGGAATGGTAGAAAATTGATATTTATTTAGAAAGGAGAGAATCTTATGTTCATTTTCTCCTGAAAGTGCTTTCCTTTTCTTTAATGCGTATGCCAATAAGATTTGGTCTGGGTATATAATAGCCTGATTAGACAGTTTTTTGTTTAATCTATCATATATATCAGGTTTTTGTGGTTCTGTGCCTAATAACAGCCCTGCAATTTGCCAGGATTGAATAGCATTTGATTGGTATTTTTTACAAATGATATCCCATAAGATGAGCCGTTTAGAATCCTTAATTTTTACAGTTGGAGTATGTTCTAACCATTTTTGTGCTTTTTGCTTCATGGCAGATTGCCATTCCTTGCGATTATTCCATCGTCCGATATGTATTCTCCTAAACCATAGGTTGAAAGAAAAAAAGAAATCAGTACAAATAAAAATAATAGAAAGACATCCGATGAAGAATATGAAGAAAATTATTGTCATCTATCAAAAATACGATTAATACTAGATACTTGTTCTTTAATATTTGGAATTATTGTATCCAATTGTTTTTTTATATTCGATTCATTATTTTGTAGCCATTTAAATGCATCTATCATATCATTTTTATTCTTTAGGGATTGCACTGGAAGAACGTAGTTTTCGTATGTACCGAATAAATCTTGAGCAATGCCCTTTGCTTTAACAGAGTATCCGATAACTAATGTTGGGACTTTCTCGGAATAAGCAGCGATAGAAGCGTGTGTACGTGCAGCAATCAGGAATCTGCAACGGGCAATAAAGCCTTTCAGTTCCTCTGCTGTATGATCTTCAATCATGCAGATACGTCCGGTATCTTTGAATCTGTCATATAATATGTTTAAAGGAGTCCGGTCATCATTGTGACTCCATACTACATGAGGAATTAATGCAACTTGTATATCTGTCTGGCTAATGATATAATTGATTAATTCGATATAGTTTTGTAATGTCACTCCTTGATTGCTTTCATGACCGATAATCATGGGACTTACATTAATGCCAACCGTATTTCCTTCAATGAAGTTTTCGGGTAAAGGCAAGTCAATCCGGTTTAACTGGAAAGCTGGATCAGGAATAAGTATAGCTTGTTTCAAGCCTTTGTTTATCATGGCCTGATAAGTGATACTTTCTCGAGCAATAATATGAGTGTATTCTTGCAAATCTTCTAGCATTTCTCCTTTTATGCTGTCTGGCTCTACTGAGCATCCCCATAAAATTGTTTTTCCTCCCTTTTTACGGATTTCTTTATTAACCAGATAGATGAATCTTGGAACTCCATAACAATAATTATCACCTCCGATAGAGAGCATATAATCGGCTGTTTTAGCTGCTTTTAATATCGGGGAGAAGTGAGTACGGTCATAAGCTGTTTGGTCACCGTAAACTTTAGCTTGAAAAACAGTTTTGAGATATTGTAGGCTAAAACGAGATATAGGACAGTGATCGAGTTGTACATTACATATCGCGTCCAATCCCACTTTTTTGTCTTCTTCGGGAGATGCGGAAAAGAGTGTAACGTCAGCCTGAGTTATTTTATAAGTTGATCGAACGATAGCTTCACATCCGTGATTACCGCTTCCACCATGTGGATATAATACTAATTTCATGTTTTAATGCTATTATTCCCCATAAAAGTCTATACATTCTTTGACAGATACATATTTTTATCCATTGTGGAGCATGTATATCTTTTATATATTGGGATAATTGTTTGACTTCTGTTATGTTGACTATCTGTTTAATATACTGTAATTTATATATAATTGATTTCCCTTTAAGACGTTTGGGAAAGGATAATATCGCGTCATACATACACCACCATAATCGATGATACAAGTAAGAGATGCTATAATCATTCCATAGATTTTTTCGCTGAAAAAAATCCTTTAAAATATTCCATTGTGCATAATCAACTTCAAACTGATTGATTCTTTTTATGGATGATAACGTTCCGCTTCCTATAATACGATAATGATAAAGGCATTGGTCAACAATATATATTGCTTTTACATATTCCAAATAGTTGTAGTTGAAAAGCAAATCTTCTCCATAGGTATATGCTGGTGGAAAATGGATCTTATGTTCTTGAATAATTGATTTCTTATATAATTTGATGACTGGACCAAATAATAAGAACTTTTTGTTGATATCGGTAAACTCGTTAGTAAATTGTTGCTCTATCTTTATTATTCCAGTTTTATATGAATAATTCTTGGAGGTTTCATCACTATAATGTTGTTGTAACCCGCAAACCACTAAATCTACGTTGTATTTTTCAATGGATTGTAGCAATGCGTTGAGATAATTGCTGTCTATCCAATCATCACTGTCAATAAAGGCAATGTATTCACCTTGCGCTTCTGTAATTCCCCTATTTCTAGCCTTTGAAACTCCCTGATTGGGTTGATGGATTACCTTTATTCTTGAATCCTTTTGCTCCCATTGGTCACATATTATTTCACTACCATCAGAAGAACCATCATCAATCAGAATGCATTCAAAATCTTTATATGATTGATTTACAATCGATTGAATACATTTATTTAGATATCGGGATACATTATATATGGGAATAATAATGCTAATCATAACGATTAGATTGATGTAATATTATAAAATTTTTTCTATGTTACTCATTAGTGAGTGAATGTCAAACCGAGTATTGAATTTTTTTATATTTTGTTTTAGTTGTTGTTGTATACTGGAAGAGTTTAAAAATAGTTTAACTCCTTTATAAAGAGCTTCTTCATCATTTTCTGTAATTATTCCACATTTGCCATCAAGTAATAATTCTTTCATTCCAGAGCAGTCTGTAGTGACTACAGGACATTCTAATATTAATGCTTCAGTAACAACAGTGCTATACCCTTCTGTTAAAGAAGAGCATACAAATACATCTGCATTTTTGATATAAGGATAAGGATTATTTTGAAAACCGGTAAGAAAAACTCTATCTTTTAAGTTAAGTTTCTCTATTTGTTTTTCTAATAATATTCGTTGTTCTCCTTCTCCTACAAGCCACAGTTCTATGTCGTATCCTTCTGTAACAAGTCGTGCTGTTATTGAGACAAGACGATGAAAAGCTTTTTGCTGTACATATCTTCCTACAGATACTAACCTTATTCTTTGGGGTGATTGGTTAAATGGTACAGATTGAGAAGATAGTTTTATAATGTTATTGGCATCAATAGGATTATATAATGTGATACTATTATTAATATTTTTAAATAGTTTTTCTGTAGTTGCTTGTACTGACTGAGATACAGAAATTACTTGATTAAATTTTGTATAAGCTTCTTCTTCTTCTTTATTGTTTTGGAATGCTATAGTAGTCCAATGATTAATTTCTAAATTAATATGTACCCAAGCTATCTTTTTAGAGTTCAGATTAGGCGATCCACTAATAATTCTTGTTGCATATCCTTCTATGAATGCAACTTCTGTGTCATAGGATCCTTTAATGAATAACTTGTAAAAAGTACGAGGCGAACAATGATAATAAACCCATAAAAGAATTTTATTTTTACACTTAACTAAGAATTTCTTTAAGAATGAGCATTGTTTCGGATAAGAAGAAAAGATATAACGATATATTATATCTTCAGGATATAGATTATTTAATTTTTCTTGTTTGAGGCTATATAATGTAATTTCAAATTTGCTTTTATCAATATGTTGTAATAAAGTTTGGAGAACCTTTTCTGCACCCCCTCCATATAATCCATTAGTAAAAAAGAGTATTTTCTTCATGAGCAGAACATATTTTCAATTTGTGATATTCTGTTTGATAATTCAAATTCTTTATTTCGTTGTTTTATTTGTGTTTTATATGTTGATCCTCAAATCCGCAACCGCCCTCATAAGATGACACAGAGGTCAAAAAGGTAGCG
>ENA-ORUN01000539-ORUN01000539.1-human-gut-metagenome-genome-assembly--contig:-NODE-539-length-44897-cov-10.999688_pt1 | contig 44897 bp, 29 predicted proteins | sample MGYA00242080_ERZ509209 | MGnify/ENA primary metagenome ERZ509209 (study PRJEB26280, sample SAMEA2338786) | human gut metagenome | biome: human gut; feature: human-associated habitat; material: faeces... | reverse complement strand
ACTTAAAATACTTTTTTTCTTCTTAGTCATGACTTTCCTCCTTAATCGATATTCCTTGTAGCCTTATCCATGATGTGTTCCTGTGTTGCTTCAGAAATATCAATATCTCCTGTCACTTTACCTTCGCACATGATGATGATACGGTCACTCATTCGGAGAATCTCTGTCATTTCAGAAGAAATCATAATGATGGATTTGCCTTCTGCTGCCAGTTTGCTCATTAACTTGTAGATTTCGTTCTTGGCACCAACGTCGATACCTCTGGTCGGCTCATCGAAGATCAGGATGTCACTGTCTCTGGTCAGCCATTTGGCGATTACGACTTTCTGCTGGTTACCACCGGAAAGGTTTACAACCAGCTGATCACCACTCGGTGTCTTGGTAGCAAGTTCTTTGATGTATTTCTCACTGACTTTTTTCTCTTTTGCTTTGTTGATGAAGATTCCGTTTGTGAATTCTTCCATTGTAGCCAGTGTTGTGTTTTCGTTTACAGATTTCTGTACAACAACACCATATCTTCTTCTGTCCTCTGACAGATAACCGATACCATATTTAACAGCATCCTGCGGTGTATTGATTGTTACTTCACGAAGCTTTCCGGTCTGCTTGTCCATAATGGAAATCTTACCGCTCTGCTTCGGATCTGCTCCAAACAGTGCTCTCGCTGTCTCAGTACGTCCTGCACCCATCAGTCCGGAGAATCCAAGAATCTCACCTTTTCTCAGTTCGAAGCTTACATCCTGAACCATCTTTCCTGCATTCAGATGCTCTACCTTAAGAACAACCGGTGCATCCGGAGCAACCATACTGTGTTCCTTAGGATCTTCGTAAATAACACGACCAACCATCATGTTGATGATGTCTTCTTTTGTACTGTCTTTTGTGATCAGAGTTCCTACATAGCCGCCATCTCGCATGACCGTTACACGGTCTGTGATCATCTTGATCTCATCCATACGGTGTGAGATATATACGATACCGTAATTCTTCTCGCGAAGATCACGGATGATTACGAACAGGTCAGCAATTTCTTTCTCGGTAAGAGCTGCTGACGGCTCATCAAAGATGATAACCTCTGCTTTGTGAGAGATTGCTTTGGCGATCTCACACATCTGCTGTTTACCAACAGTTAAGTTGCTCATCTTTTCTCTTGGATCGATCTCGATGTTCAGATCCTGGAATAATTTCTTGGAGTCTTCGATCATCTTCTTGTCGTCTACACGGATTCCCTTCTTCGGCTCACGTCCGATGAAGATATTCTGTGCAACAGTAAGGTCTCCGACCATGTTTAATTCCTGATGTACGATTACGATACCGGCATCCTGTGCTTCACGGGTATTATGGAAAGCAACTTCCTGACCCTTGTATGTGATAGAACCGGAATCCTTCTGATAAATACCGGTAAGAACCTTCATCAGTGTTGATTTACCGGCACCGTTCTCTCCCATAAGTGCATGTACTTCACCGCGTCTCACTTCAAAGTTAACGTGATCCAGGGCATGAACTCCAGGAAAGGACTTATCAATATCCTTCATTGTTAAAATAACGTCACCCATTGTTTCATCCTCCCTTTCGATCAGTTCTTTCTACGTCTTGCAGAAACATCGGCATATACAGCTACGATTACGATGATACCTGTGATGATCATCTGCTGTCCTTTACCAAGGCCAAATGCCATGATTCCCTGCTGAAGAAGAGAGATAATAAATACACCGATCACAGTACCACCGATGGAAGCAAGTCCACCAACCATGGATGTACCACCCATTACACAACCAGCAATTGCTTCGTTGTTGTACTGATCGCCATAACCTGGCTGAACGGTTGTATATGTAGCTACAAAGAACAGTGCTGCGATTCCTACCAGTAATCCACAGATCACATAAGCAAGCATGTTCCATTTCTTGGTGTTAACACCGGAAAGACGAACCGCTTCTGTGTTGGAACCAAGGCAGAGGATATAACGTCCAGGTTTTGTGTTGTAAAGAACAATACCACACACAACTGCCATTACCAGGAAGATCACCAGACCTACCGGGAAACCTTTGTAAGATACAATGTTACGGAACCATCCGTTTGTCGGGTCACTGCTCAGCGGCCAGCTTACAGACTGTGTCTTGGTGAAGACTGAAGCAATACCTTTGGCGATGTTCATGGATGCCATGGATACGATAAATGCCGGAACTGACAGGTAAGATACCAGCCATCCATTAAAGATACCAAATGCAAGACCGATGAGTACACAGATCACCATTGCTGCTGCACAAGGAACACCATAAGATGTCATGCAGTAACCAGATACCAGTGCACAACAGAACATTACCGGTCCGATGGAGAAATCGATTCCTCCGGTTGCGATTACAAATGTAACGCCCAGTGATAAGAAGCCCAGGAAGTATACATAGTTTAAAGTAGATTTGACACTGTCTCCAACAGGGAACTTACTTCCCAGAACTACTTTAAAGACTACGAACATGAGAACAAGAATACAGACAAGCAGTATTCTGTTCAGGCCGAGCTTTTTCACGATTGGATTTTGTTTGAGCTTTTCCAATTTTTCACCCTCCTTAAAAGTTTACACATATCTCGCGTTTTCTATATAATACCGTTAATTCTGCACAATTGTAATGGAAAATCTTCCAAAAAAAGGTTAAATATTTACGGTTCATACATAAATATTTAACCTTCTTTATAGATTTTTTACTATTTTTCTCAGGAAAGCCTGAGTGTATTAAACGGAAACAGCAGTTTCTCTATTTCACTGGAATACATATTTTCCGGGGTTACCAGTTCACATCCGGAGTTTACATCCTTTTCGTATTTTTTGCCGCGGAGCATGAGAACCGTTTCCTTGACTCCCATATATCCCATCTTAAAAGCCTTCTGTACGACCAGTCCCTTAAAGACTCCGTTCTCCATAAGCTGAACTGCCTCCTGGGAACTGTCCACACCGACTACCTGGATCCGGTCTTTTGCACCGGCCGCCTTGACAGCTCTGGCTGCACCGACAGAAGAATATTCATTCATTCCCGCGATCATCTTGAGATTCGGATATTTTTTCATCAGCTCAACAGTGAGCTGGCGTGACTTCTCATACTGCGAATCACAGTACACCACTTCCACGATATTGTCTGCCAGTTTTCCGAGACCTTTGCGGAATCCCTCTTCTCTCTCGACGGCAGTAGATACGCCTTTGACATGTGCCACAACCGCGATCTGATCCTCCGGACCGAGAAGTGTTGCCGCAAATTTCCCAAGCTTTTCTCCCGCTTCCAGATTGTCTGTAGCTACCGTCAGATCCTGTATTGCTTCTTTTGTGTAGGAATCAATAAAGCCGATCCTGATTCCGTCTTCTTTTGCTTCTTTCAGAAGGGCATCCGATTCTGTGAAACTGGACGGTGAAAAAAGAATCGCATCCGGTTTCTTTTCTATTGCCTCCTTCAGAAGTTCATTCTGACGCTCTACGTCATTTTCTTCGGAAGGCGCAAGGATACCGATCTCTGCATTGTATTCTTTGGCTGCCATTTTTGCTCCGAGGATCAGGGATTTCCAGAAATCATTTGTCCCGTCGACAACTTTTGGGATGTAGATCAGAGAAAGCTTCCTCTCCTCGATTATTTTGTGTCTGTACCAGACTGCTCCCCCCAGCCCTCCTATCAGACAGACTACGAGACAGACACTCAGCCATTTTTTATGTTTTTTCATCGTACTGCCTCCTGTCTGCCCGGAATCGTGATCGTTGCTGTGGTTCCTTCGCCTTTTTTGCTCTCATAGGTAATTCCATAGTCATCGCCATAGTAAAGCTTCAGACGTTTCTGCACATTGTAAACACCCACACCGTTCGAATGGTAGTTGACCTTGTGCCTGTCATAAATATGGGCCAGCGTTTCCTCATCCATTCCCACTCCGTCATCGATCACCTGAAGAACCGCATTTCCGTCTTTCATGAATCCCTTTATAATAAGAAGTCCTTTACTCTCTTTGTACTTCAGTCCATGATAAATCGCATTCTCAATGATCGGCTGAAGAACCAGCTTGATCAGTGGGATATGTAATATAGAAGGCTCTACCTCAATCTGAAATTCCAGTTTGTCTTTGTAACGCATTTTCTGAATGGTAAGATAGCCTCGGGCATATTCCACTTCATTTGCGATCGGAACTACTTCATCCTCATTGCTGATACTCTGTCTCAGAAGGCGGGCCAGAGATGCCGTCATCAGCACAACTTCTTCGTTTTTCTTTCCTTCTGCCATCCATATGATAGAATCCAGTGTATTGTACAGAAAATGCGGATTGATCTGTGACTGCAGTGCTTTGAGCTCACTTTTTCGCTTCTGTTCCTGCTCATAGACGTTCTGTTCCATCAGTTCCTGAATACGGTGTGTCATCACATCAAAGGATTTGGTCAGACTTCCTATCTCATTATCGGAGTCTACTACAACATCCGAAATGCTGAAGTCTCCCTCCTGAACCTTCTCCATAGAATCGCGGAGTTTCTGAATCGGAAGCGTGATACTCCGTGCCATAAATCTGGAAAAAAGAAGAGAGACAATCACCAGCAGCACTGCCATAAGCACATAAATACTCTGGGCCTGCCGGCTCTTGCTCAGAAGTTCCCGGACACTGGTACAGTCCACGACCGTCCATCCGGTCTTGTCTGATCTGGAAATGGAGTACAGCTTTCCATCCTTGCCGGTTCCTGTCAGAACTGTATCATCTTCTGTGTCCATGATCAGATTGATATTTTCTGTCTGCAGTTCATTGTAAAGCTGCTGCTGCTGTGGATGATAGACAATATTTCCTCTGGCATCCAGAATAAATGCATATCCCTTGGTTCCCACTGTACTCTGATCACACAGTCCGCTGATCGCGCTGTAGTTCAGATCAATAAAAAAGACGCCTTCTTTCTCACCACTGCCTCCACGGTCACGGATTCCACGGCTCAGAGTGATCACCCACGGCCGCTCTCCGCTGATGATATGCTGCACATGAGAAGAGGTGAGCATCGGTCCTTCCGGACTGTCAAGTGCCTGTGTATACCATTCCTGCGTGTTCAGATCCAGATCTCTGTTCACTGATTTTCTTCCATTATTGATCAGCATCCTGCCGTTTTTGCTGATGATCCCGACGTTTCGGATGTCACTCCGGCTGTCCAGGATCGTCTCAAACTGATTCAGAATACGGTATCTCGCCTCATTGTCGATCTCATCATCAAAAAGATAATCCTGTACATCCTGACTGCTGGAGATCAGATATGCGATATTTTCCATGTAGTCTATGTAGGAATCAATGTTCTGGTTCATCTGTTTGATGATCGTGTGCGTATATTCCGAAGAATTCTCAAAAATAGACGTATTGGTAAATCGCATGGAAACACCGGTCACAATCACAACCGCACAGAGAACCAGAAAAGCAACCGTTGCAAAAATAACGCTCTGAATGCTTTTGAACTTTCCTACGACTACAGTTGCAAGTCCTTTTTTGTTCATTTACGCTTCTCCCTTGCATATTCTGTCGGCGTGCATCCTGTCATCTTTTTGAATGAGATTCCGAAATAATGTGCATCGGCAAATCCGACTCTCTCTGCGATCTCATAGTTTTTCATGGTCGTATTTTCCAGAAGTTCCTTTGCCTTCTCCATTCTGGTGCGGATCAGAACCTCTGTAAAAGTTTCTCCCGTCACTTCTTTGAATATGGTGCTGAAATAACTGGTGCTGATATTAAGATAAGAACAGATATCATTCAGACTCAGGTTCGGATCCATATAATTTTTCTGAATATAATCCAGTGCCATTCTTGCCTGGCGCTCACCGCTGGATGTATTCAGTTCTGTCAGGGCATCATAAACCTGTAAAATATATTCTTTTACGATTTTGCATGCCTGTTCAAAAGATTTCTGCGCCGTTACCTGACAGAGCAGATCTTTTCTTTCGTCGCGGATTCTGGAGATATCGGAAGAAACTTCCTCTCCTGCCACATCCACGACACGGATCACCTGCTGAAGATACATGCAGGCGCGGCTCTTCTCTGCAAATGACTGTTTCACCTGTTCTTCGATGGACTGAAATTCTGCTTCCATTTCTTCTTTTTTGCCGGATTTGAGAAATTCTTTCAGTCTGTCCAGAGATTTTCGAAGATCGATATCCTGTACCGGATGTATTTCCTCCATATCGATCAGAAGGCTTCCCCCCAGAAGATACCGATACTGCAGGGCCTGTACCGCCACATCATGAGAACCGCTGAGTTCTTCCAGAGTCTTTACCCATTTGCCGATTGCCATGGATACTTCTGTTCCCATGACCTTTCTGATCTCTGTCTGAATCTCATGGCAGATTTCCTTGATTCTTCCGTTAAAATTGCGGCTCCATTTTTCCTGAAAAAGCACGCATACACGGTTGTTTCCTTCCTGATAAACAATTCCTTCATTCTCACGGTTCACAATCTCATCGCTGATGTTAAAAAGGACAAATGCCATCAGCGCACTTTCCTGGCGTTTCTCCATATCCAGCTGATACATACCTGAATAAAGATCTATATCAAAAACTGCCACGCGGTATCCACACCCGGAAAGTGTGATTCCCATTTCTTCCAGTTTGTCCAGGCTTTTCTGGATATCTATGGTGCAGTTTACAAGAGCCTCCAGTGTCTTGGATCGTATCACCTGTGCATTTTCGCGATAGTTCTCGGAGGTTTTGGTCAGTGATTCCATTTTGGCTTTTTCTTTGCGGGTCTGTTCTACTTTTTCTTTCATTTTCTGAATTACGCCAGTAAGTTCCATCGCCGTCACCGGTTTGAGCAGATATTCGCTGACTCCGTACTGAATTGCCTTCTTGGCATACTCAAACTCTCCAAAACCGCTGAATACTACGATCACAATATCCGGGTAGTTGTCATGCAGGAAATGGCTTAATTCCATTCCGTCCATATAAGGCATGAGGATATCTGTCAGGACAATATCTACAGGGTGTTCCTGTACAAATTCTGCCGCCTGTTTTCCATTCTCACAGTCACCTACCAGTTCGCAGTCCATACTTTGCCAGTCGATGTTTTCTTTTATTGCATCCCTGACGAGAATCTCGTCATCTACCAGTAGTATCCGATACATTTTTGTCCCCCATTTGTATTTTGTCTGTTTACGTTCCTGTTTACCCAGTATTTTATTGTACCATAAAATAAAAAGTTTTTGAAGTAGGGAGTTTCTGGAATTGTGGGGATGTGTGTGGTGGAGGTGACGGAAGGAAGGAGGGGTGCAAAGCACGCCCGTCCCCACACCAAAGCCGCGTGGCCAAGCAGGGGGAGTTTGAGGGGGAGCTTCGGCCTTCGCAGACTTCGAGATGCTCCCCCTCAGGGTTTTCATATTTTGCAAAATCAAAGGGGATCCAAGGGGATTATTTAACTATGAATCCCTCTTCATCCCACAAATCATGCCAGTCCTTCGCGCCTTCCCACAAAAATACCTGTCCTTTGACAAGTCGGTTTCCTTTTTCGAGGGTTGCGATCTTTGCCATTTCTTCTTCGGTCAGTGGATCTTCTGTGACGCATTTCAGGTTGCTTGCATAGTTATGTACAGAGAATGGAATAGAGATCTCACCTCTCTGGTGTGCCCATTTCAGTGCGATCAGTGCCGGATGTACGCCGTGTGCTTTGGCGATTTCCTGCATTTCCGGTGTCTGCATGTCAGCTACGTCTTCCGGGCAGATATCTCTTTCCGGTCTTCTTGGGGATCCAAGTGGCATATAGCCTACCGGCTGGATGTTATGTGCTACCAGGTAATCGTACTGTTCCTGCTGCTGGAAGCATGGATGCAGTTCCAGTTCACATGCTGCCGGTTTGATCTTCATTAACGGAAGAACTGCTTCCAGTTTCGGAATTGTCATGTTGGAAATACCGATGTAGCGGATCTTGCCTTTTTCTACAAGTTCTTCACACTGGCGGTAAGTATCCATAAATTCTTCCACACTGAACGGTCTGGAATCCGGATTTCTGGAATCTACATCACAGAATGGTGCATGATAGTTCGGGAACGGCCAGTGAATGAAGTACAGATCCACATAGTCGCACTGCAGATCCTGAATGCTCTTTGTGCAGGCCTCTTCTACTTTTCTGTGCATGTCATTCCATACTTTTGTCATGATGAAGAGGTCTTTTCTCTCTACTACGCCTTCATCCATTGCTGCTTTGAAAACTTCTCCGATCTGATGTTCATTTCCATAGCATGCTGCGCAGTCAAACATGCGGTATCCGCTGCGGATCGCACCTGCAACTGCTGCGGATACATCTTCTGCACTTACTCTGTCAGAACCAAAGGTTCCCATTCCCATGCACGGAACTTCTTCTCCTGACGGAAGTGTTACTTTCGGCACGATTGCCGGATCGATAAATTCTGCCATTTTTGTTTCCTCCTGATTGATAATTATATAGTTTTCGTTTTCTTATATTTTTTTAAGTTTTTCGTAGCCGTTAGTTACAATTTTTCAATCTTAATCTGTGGTAACAGTTTCTCCATATCTTCCATCACGAAGAATCCTGTCTCCTCACGCATTGCTGCCGCTGCTGAGATCGCGCTGGCTCTTCTTAATGTTTCTTCCAGAGAAAGCCCCTCGCTTAATCCAAGTGCAAAACCTGCGATCATGGAATCCCCGCATCCTACAGTATTTACTGCATCGATCTTCGGAACGATCGCACGGTAAGTTCCTTCATCACTGACTGCCAGGGAACCATCTGCTCCGAGGGAGACTGCTACGATCTCCACTCCTTTGGCGTGGATCGCTTTTGCTGCATCAATAATGTCCTGAATGTCATCACAGTGTTTGCCTGTCAGCATGCGGATCTCGTCGATGTTTGGCTTGATCAGTGTCGGGCAGGCTTCGATTCCCATTTCCAGAAGTTTGCCGCTGGTGTCGAGAATGACTGGTTTGCCTGCTTCTTTGGCAATCTTGACAAGCCGCTGGTATGCGATTCCATCCAGTCCTTTCGGTACGCTTCCTGACATGGAAACGACATCTGCATCCTTTACCAGTTCTTTGAATTTTTTTTCAAAACCGGCGAAGTCTTCTTCTGTCAGGGTAAATCCTGGCTCCAGGAATTCTGTCTGTACATGATTGACTTCATCCCAGATATTGATGCAGGATCTGCTCTCTGCATCTACATGATAAAACTCGCCTTTGATTCCAAACGGTTTGAGAGCGTCTTCGATATAATTTCCCGCGTGACCGCCTACAAATCCGGTAGCTACAACTTCTGCTCCGTAAATGGAGGCCGGTTTGGATACATTGAGACCTTTGCCTCCGGGAACGTAAGAACATTCCCGGACGCGGTTTACTTCGCCTACTTTATAATCATCTACTACATATCGTTTGTCGATCGCAGCATTTAATGTCACTGTCAGTATCATTTATTCTTCCTCGTTTGATAAAAGAATTTTGCCTTTTACAAGTCCCGGTGTCTTGAATAACTGGAACGCTTCCTGGGCCTGGCTCATCGGAATTTTTTTGTAGATGAAGCCCGGATCAAATTTCAGCTGACCGGTTGCAAAGTAATGTGCGGTCAGATCCCATTCACGTCCCGGGAACGGTGCGCTGTAGGACATCCAGGAACCTGTCAGTTTGAATTCTTTACGGTTCATGTTCTCCCACTGTGCCGGTGTAAAGGTCAGATTTTCGTGAGGTGTTCCGATGAAGCATACGTGTGCTTTGTTTGCAGCCAGTTCGAATGCCATATGCATGGTCGGAACCTGTCCTGCTGTCTCAAATACGAATCCGTATCCTTTGCCGCCTGTGATCGCCATTGCTTTTTCCATGTAGCCTTCTTCTTTTGTATTGATGACTTCGTCTGCACCGAGACGTTTTGCAAGGTCAAGACGTTCATCACTGATGTCGAATACGACTACTTTCCTGGAACCGAAGATCTTGGTCCACTGCATGGTGAACATTCCGACCGTACCGCCGCCAAGGATTGCAACGTATTCTCCGCCGTGGTAGTCATTCTGGAATACTCCGTGGATCGCTACAGTTGCAGGCTCAAACATTGCGCCCTGTTCGTAGGAAACGCTCTTGTCAAATGGAACTGCATTCTGCTCTGGAACTACTACGTAGTCTGCGTTGCTTCCCTGCTGTCTGGAACCGATGAAGCTGTAGTGTTTGCAGAGGGAGAAGTTACCCTGCTGGCAGTCGTCGCATTTCATACATGGAAGAAGTGGAGCTCCGGATACACGGTCGCCTACTTTAACCTTGGTTACGCCTTCGCCGACTTCTACTACGTCGCCGGAGAATTCGTGGCCGAGGACTATAGGATAAAAATGAACACCGTTGTTCAATACTCGCGGGATGTCGGAGCCGCAGATGCCGGAGTATCTGACGCGGATCTTCACTGTGCCTTTGGATACCTGTGGTTCTTCAACTTCCTGATACTGTACGTCTTCGTTTGCTACTACTACTGCTGCTTTCATAATGTGGTTTTGCTCCTTTCGTCAAAGGGGAGAAACGTACCGCTGTGGCCGCGGTGGGCTGTATCCGAGGGGGCGAGCGCGTCGCCCCCTCGGGCACCCCCTGCGCTTTTTCCTGAAACATGAGCTACGTTATTGATAGTTCTATGTTTTGGTGGGGGTGTTCTCTCCTGGTTATTTATGTTGGTAGAGTGTCCTGTGTGGGGACATACTGTCGAATGTTGTATATTATGATGTTCCTGTGAGGAACGTTGTCCTTAAGGGAACAATATTGCTGGTTATTATATAAATCTGTATCCTCAAGTGGATACAAACTCTTAGTGTTTGATCATCAGGTGGGCCAGGGATTTGTAGAGATCCAGGTAGGTTTGGTAGGTCTGGTCGTAAACTGTTTTGTTGTCCGAATCTGGCTCGTGGTGACGTGTTTCTTTTACGGTCAGGGTTACGGCTTCGTCGTAGTCTTTGTAGAAGCCTGTTCCTACTCCGGCGAGGAGGGCTGCTCCCAGGGTTGTGGCTGTGTCGGAGGCTGGGACTACGATTGGTTTGCCTGTGATGTCTGCCTTGATCTGGGTCCAGAGGTGGGAGTTGGCGGAGCCGCCCATGGCTCTGAGGACTTCAACTTTGGCTCCGGCTTCTTCGGCAATTTCTAGGTTGTGTCTGAGGGAAAGGGCTACGCCTTCCATGCAGGCACGGACCATGTGACCTTTGGTTTTGGCGAAGTCAAGGCCGTAGAAGACACCTTTGGCGTATGGATTCCAGATCGGAGAACGTTCGCCGGACATGTATGGGAGGAAGACCATTCCGTCACAGCCTGGAGATACTTTTTCGGCGATCTCGTTTAGCTGATTCAGGGAAGATTCTCCTGTCTGTTCTTTCATCATTCGTTCGTAGTCTGCGAATTCGTGTTCGAACCAGCGCATGACTCCGCCGCCTCCGGTGGTTCCTCCCTGGAGAAGCCATTTGTCCGGGATGACGTGGTAGCCGAGGATCAGTCTTGGATCGGCTTTGTATTCGTCCATGCAGATGCTCATTCCGCCTGCCTGTCCGCCCTGTTCCTGGGTTTCGCCCGGGTGGATGACTCCTGCACCTAGGGTTCCGCACGCTGCATCGAGACCTCCGGCTACAACCGGTGTGCCTTCTGCAAGTCCGCACTCCTGTGCAGCTTTGGCAGTAACCGTGCCGACTACGTGGTCACAGTTGCAGATCTCCGGAAGGAAATTCATCGGGATTCCAAGACGCTCACACATTTCTTCGTCCCAGCAGCCTTTGCGCATGTCGAAACAGTGGAGACCGTAACCCTGTGATACATCCTGGGTGATGGCGTCTGTCAGCTTGAATGCGATGTAGCTGTTGGACTGAAGGATCTTGTAGATATTTGCATAAACTTCCGGCAGATTTTCTTTGTACCAGATGATTTTTGCTGTTGTATAGGATGGCTGGAGTGAATTTCCTGCCACTTCAAAGATCTTGTCTGCGCCGATTTCTTCGTTCAGGCGGTCGCAGATGGACTGTGCTCTGGTGTCCATCCAGATTGGTGTGTTGGTAAGGACTTTACCCTCTTTGTCAATGGCGATTGCTGACCAGCTCTGACCATCGATTCCAACTCCGGCAATCTCCTCCGACGCAATCCCTGCTTTCTGAATAGTTTCTTTTGTTGCCTTGCAGACTGCGCTCCACCATTCTTCCGGATTCTGCTCTGCCCAGCCTTCCTGTGGATAGTATACTGGATAGTCGCCGTTTGCCGCTGCCAGGACTTGTCCATTTCTGTCAAATACAGCAACCTTGCAGGCACTTGTCCCGATATCAATTCCAAGTAAATATGATTTTGTCATTTCTGCTGCTCCCATTTCTCCACTACCTGTAAACAGTAGCGATTCCTTCTATAAATTGCTGCCACATTCCGGCAGTCTGTTCCAGTTGTTGCTGTTCACTCCATTCACGGCAGCTTTCCGTTCAGAAAGCTTACGGATTTTCCCTCAATGATCTCTGTCCGGAGTTTTTCAGAAAAGCTTTCTTCGCCTTCCTGCTTTCCGTTCTCAAGATGTTCCAGCATGATCCTGGCTACCTCTCTGGCAATTCCGTCCGTTGGCTGAGACACAATCGTAAGTTTCGGGTTACATGCACGTGCAAACTGAAGATTGTCAAATCCAATCAGGGACAGCTGCTGTGGAATCTGGATACCCAGTTCATTTACTCCAATCATCGCCCCCATTGTCATCTCGTAGTTCGTAACAAAAACAGCAGTCATATCCGGATTGTCCCGAACCAGCTTCTCCAGTCCGCGGACCCCTCCCTGGATCGTGTAATCTCCATGAAAGATCAGGGAATCCCGAATCGGTATTCCTGCCTCATTCAACGCTTTGGAATATCCTGCCAGACGCTCCTGTGCTGTAAAAATCCCCTCCGGTCCACCAATAATTCCAATGTTTCTGTGACTTTTTTTTATGAAGCACTGCACTGCATCCTCTGCCGCTTTCCGATTATCAACCAGAACACTGTCGCAGGAAATCCCCTGTATCTTACGGTCGATCAGAACAATAGGCTTCCCTGTCTTCTGGAACTTCCTGAGATGATTTCCCTCTTCATCTACTGGCATATTGATGATTCCATCCACACGCCTGCGGATCAGGAATTCCACCGCTTCACATTCCAGTTTCTTATCAGTCCGGCAGTCACATACGATCGTTGCATAACCGTGGCTCCGTAGAACATCCTCCATTCCCGTGATGATCTCGGCACAGAACGTATTGTTCAGTTCCGGAATCACAACGCCGATGGTTTTGGTCGCATTGGTCTTCAGTCCTCTGGCAACCTCATTGACTTCATAGTGAAGCTCCTCAATGGCTTCTTCAATCTTTATTCTGTTTTTTTCCCTGACATTCCCGCCATTAAAATAAGAAGAAATCGTAGCCAGACCAAGACCTGTCCGTCTGGCAATATCTTTCATCGTCGCTGCCATTCTGACTCACTGCCTTTTCGTTACTTATTCTGCTTTGCCGTCACATCCGCAGACTTTCATTCTTGCCATAACAAGTTCTTTGACTGCCTGGATTGCTGTTTTGCCATATGCTTTCGGATCAATGGTATCCGGTTTTTCTGCAAGAAGTTCTTTGACTGCTTTGGAGTATGCTGCACGAAGCTCTGTTGCAAAGTTTACCTTGCAGATACCACGTTTTACACAGTCCATAACATCCTCATCACTGAGTCCTGATGCTCCGTGAAGAACAAGCGGGATATCAACAACTTCTCTGATCTCGCTGAGACGCTCTTTGTCAAGAACCGGTGTTCCTACATAAAAGCCATGTGCAGTTCCGATTGCAACAGCCAGAGAGGTAACTCCTGTACGCTCTACGAATTCTTTCGCTTCCTGCGGATCTGTGTTGGTGTCTGCCTCTGCCTCAAGGTCGTCTTCCTTGCCGCCGACTTTGCCAAGCTCTGCTTCGCAAGGGATGTCCAGTGCTTTTGCTACATCAGCCACACGTTTGGTTTCTGCAATGTTTGCCTCGAAATCCAGTTTGGATCCGTCGATCATAACAGAAGTGTATCCTGCATGCATTGCCTGCATAGCCAGTTCAAAGCTGCTGCCGTGATCCAGATGGAGGCATACCGGAACAGATGCTTTCTTTGCTTCTGCTGCAACGATCGCTGCGTAAGTTTCTACGGTGCCGTATTTGATCGTGGACGGAGTTGTCTGGATCATTACCGGTGCTTTGAGTTCCTCTGCTGCCTGGATGATCGCTTTGACCATTTCCATGTTCTCGGCGTTAAATGCACCTACTGCGTAACCGCCTTCCTGAGCTTTTAACAGCATTTCTTTTGATGTAACAAGTGCCATGATGTTTTCCTCCTCATCATTATATGTATGATATTTTTATAGTAACTTCATAACCGTTCAGTATCCTCACAGCTATATAAATGCCTGTTACCGCGAAAACCGAAACGTTTCCGTTTGACTTCATCATACCTCTGTAACGGCTTTCTGTCAACCGTAAAATATTCATCTTTTACAGGAAAATATTACCTTGTCAAACCATTCAAATGCAGGTAAATTCTAAGATAGTGATAAAAAGAAGCGTCCCTGTCTGCTCATGCAGATCCGGACACCCTATTTTATAGAAAAAACGGAGGGTACAGATATGTTAAAAGGAATTCCTGAAATCTTATCACCAGAATTATTAAAAGTATTATGCGAAATGGGACACAGCGACCGTCTTGTAATCGCAGACGGCAACTTCCCGGTTGAATCCATGGGCAAGAATGCGATCACCATCCGCTGCGACGGACACGGTGTACCGGAAATTCTGGAAGCTATTCTCAAAGTTTTCCCGCTGGATACTTATGTAGAGCATCCTGTAAACCTTATGGAAGTTATGCCTGGTGATGATGTAGAGACACCGATCTGGGATACCTACAAAGAAATCATCCGCAAATACGATGACAGAGGAGACGCAGTTGTAGGAAACATCGAGCGTTTTGCATTCTATGACGAAGCCAAAACAGCTTACTGCATCATCTCCACAAGTGAAAAAGCTCTGTATGCAAACGTTATGCTGCAGAAAGGTGTTGTCATCAACAATTAATCATCGGCCATCTTTTCTTCTGAAATGCTCCGGACTTTATTGTCCGGGGCATTTTTTCATGTTATGATAATTATATGCAAGTCCCCACATTGCTCTTCGCAACCCTGTAGGGGACTTACTTGATTCGTTAAAAAATGCAGTCAGGCACTTTCCTGATCTGTCAAGTTAACAGGAGGATTTTTAATGAGGAAAAAAACACCCCGATTCCTGCGCAGTCTTTCTGTGATTCTCTCTGCCGCTGTTCTGGCAGGAAGTTTCACTCCTGCCGTTCAGACTGTTTCTGCACAGTCCACTGATATTGACTTTATTTCTTCTGACGAAGAGGTGACTTCTTCGGATACAGACATCAGTCTGGAAGATATAGACGAAAACACAGACGCTTCTGCTGAAGCAGCGCCTGACACAGACATCCCGGATATTTCACAGGATTCCTCTGGCACTTCCATTGAAAACGAATCCCCTGCTTCCTCTCAGACAGAAGATGAGGATACGTTCACATCCGGAGATTCCGACGAAACAGCCGAAAACCTGGATTACATTCTCGGCCGTCCTATGACAGAAGAGGAACGACAGGCACAGCTCGCGCCGATGCAGACTCTGACCACCTTTACCCCAGAAGAAGAGGTAAACAGTGATTTTTCGGTCTCTCTCTGCGATATTTTTCCTGAAAGTTACGATTCCAGAGAACAGAACCTCATAACTTCCGTCAAAAACCAGAACCCTTTTGGCATCTGCTGGGCTTTCAGTCTGCTCTCCACAGCGGAAACACCCCAGATGACCATTTTATCCACCAGACCAATTATCATAACGGTGGAAATGGCATGATCGCTTCCTTTTTCCTGAGTACCTGGTCCGGCATGGCTACAGAAGATCAGGTTCCGCTTCCCACGGACAACTCTCACATCCGCGACCTTTCTTCTTCCATGATCCCGGACAGCAGCCTTGCCTATGATACTTCTGTCTATCTTGAAGATGCTGTTTTTTCCGCTTATGACGCAGACAGAGTCAAACTCCTGATTTCAGAATACGGTTCTGTTTCCACCATGATCTATATGGATAATTCCGGAAAATACTACTGCCCTGACACCGCCGCCTCCTGCTATCCTTTTGACGGTGTGGTTAATCATGCAGTTACTCTTATTGGGTGGGACGACAATTACAAAAAAGAAAAATGACGGAGTCACTGCCAGCACCGCCAGCCTTAATCTCCCGGCCGGTTACTCTGTTGCCAATATTTTTACCGCAAAAGCCGGAAATGGAAGCTATGAAGAACTCGGTGAGATCGTAACCGCTTCCAAAAACGATTATACATCCTACCAGATTCAGGTCTACACAGATCTGAAAAATCCATCCAATCCGGTCAGCGGAACACCTGCCTATGCAGAGCCTTTTGAATACACACAGGCACTCGCCGGAATTGATACCATCCCCCTTCCGGAACCGGTTCTGCTTTCCCCGGGTTCTCAGTATTCCGTTGTCATCACCATGACCGGAAACCCGGTTTCCTACTATGTGGAAAAATCTCAAGACCTCGGCTGGATCACCGTTTCTGCCGACACCAGCCCGAACCAGAGCTTTTATTCCAGAAATGGATCTTCCTGGATTGATGTTGGGAAGCTTGCAGATCCGTATTGCTTTTCGATTAAGGCGCATACGAAGACTGTAACTTTTGTTCCGACTGTTTCTCCGACACCAACCGTTACTGTAACTCCGACTGCTACTCCAAAACCAACCGCTACTCCAAAACCGACCGCCACTCCGAAACCGACCGCCACTCCGAAACCGCGTACCTACCAGGTAAAATATGTCAAAAATACCCGGCTCAGTGTAGGAAGTCTTCCTTATGATAAGACCAAATACACTTCCGGACGAAATGTCAAAGTTCAGAAAGCACCTTACTGCACTTCCCGTTTCTTCACCGGCTGGAATACCAGAGCCGATGGAAAAGGTACACGTTACTTACCGGGACAGACCTTTAAGATCAAACAGAACATCACTTTGTACGCACAATGGAGCCTGAGTTATACAGCTTCTTCTCTGATCTACCGTGTAACCGGCAGGCAGACCGTCACCTGCTATGGAACTTCCAACAGTCGCCTTGGCAAGGCTGTCATACCACTCACCATCAAATATGCAGGCGTCACCTACAAGGTAACTTCTGTATGGAGCAAGGCCTTTGCCAACAAGAAGAATCTTTCCAGCGTTGTGATCGGACATAATGTTTCTGCCATCGGAAGCCAGACCTTCTATAACTGCCGGAATCTCAAAGCCGTCACGATCGGTACCGGACTGACACGCATCGGTTCCCAGGCATTCCGGAATGTAAAAGCAAAATGCGTCATCACAATCAAAAGCCAAAAACTCAAAGCCGTTTCATCCAAAATTGACCAGGGCGTAAAGCAAATGACCGTCCGCGTCCCGAAGGCAAAGTATTCTGCTTATAATCGGCTTCTGCGTAAGAAATCAAAAAGCGTTATTATTAAGAAATTTTAACAGCAAACCTCCCCGTTCAGGAATACTGCCATTTACGGCAGATCCGAAGCGGGGAGGTTTTAGTTGAGATATTGGTTTAAGATTCGGTTGTAGTTCAGCCATGTGGGACGGGAAGTGAACCACACCCCGTCCCGGCTGATATTCATTTTTGAAGCAATGCGATCTGTTTTTTCAGTTCTTCAATAATGTGTTCTTTTTCTTTCATCTTTTCGTCCTTTTCCAATATCATTTTCTGCATCTCGCTGTCCTTCTTCTTCAACTGTTCTTGCTGTCCCACTATCATTTCCTTCTGCTCGTCTATCGTCTCCTGCATTTCATCTACCATATATCTCACAGTATTACGATTCATGATTCTCAGTTCTTCCGAAAATATCCCCATAACATCCCCCACATTCCGGCATATGTAATACACATGCTCATACATCTCCCTGAATTCCGGGTAAGTATTAATCAGTTCTATGATCTTCTCCGGTTCATCCATACCCAGAAATGTCAGCCATCCGTCCATTTTGTTCTTGATACCTTTATTTTCTACATTTTCTTTAAAGATGTCAAGAGGAATAAAAATATATTTTTGCAGTAAATCCATCTCCAATCCTGTATCTGACTGCTGCGTAAAGGTATGAATATAATTATCCGCATATTTCTGAAAAACTACCGGGCTTTTTTGTACTGGCGGAGCAACAGATCTGAGGAATAACACGCACATCGCTCTCCCGGAAAGGCATATCCAATCTTCTGTACCTCTACATTGCAGTATGTCCCATCCTCAAAACGTACCAGGATATCCATGATCAGCAGTGACTGCTCGTCCGCAAGCCTGGTGGAATCTCCCAGCAGTACATCTACAATTTTCACTTTTCGATTCAACAGAATACTGAGAAATTCTTCCAGTCTCTCCGGTACGGTTCCCGGATTTATAATCTCCTTAAAAAACGAATCATACAGCATCTTGATTCCACGCACTCCTGTACAGAAATCCAGAAATTCCTGTCTCTGCGCCTCCCTCCAGCTGTAAAATTTTTCTGTAAGTTTCACGGTCGCATCAATTTCTCTCAAAATTTCTTCCCTGCTTCTGAGCATGGGAAAATACTGCTGAAGTTTTGTTTGCATAAGCAGGCTTCCTTTCGTTTGGGCAATTTTAATAGATTTTTGCTTTGTTGGATTTCTGTTTCAGAACTGAAACATATAAGAATGCCCTGACGGGCTTAGAATTTAAGATATAATCAGTGTAGCACGATATGTACTTATACAGCAAGAAAAATCATTCGACAGACTTAACCAAAACCCTCCCCGTTTCCGGGACTGTCATGTTGTGACAGTCCCGGAAACGGGGAGGGTTTGTTAAATGTCCCGCATGGAATCAACCACGCGTGACAGGGAAAATGCCAGAAAACACCATCCCTACTGGAGAAATTCGGGTTTAATCTTTGCAAGAGTATAGATGATGTTATCGTCCTGTTGTGTGCCGCTCACTACAGTAGTTGCACTGCTTCCTAAAACTTCGGCCTGAAGAAAGACCTTGTAATTAGAATACATATGACTCTTGTCTTCGACATTGTCTATTTTTACTTTGAGCCGAATTGCCTGTGTTAAAATGTTTCCATTAAAGACAGAATCAGTCCTTACATTATCATCTTTCCAGTACGTCTCCTTTGGAACAGTCCATGACCAGCTTCCTGCTTCTCCATTTGTTCCAACAGTATATTCAACGGTACCAGAATCCTTTGATTTCAGTTCCACATCCAGATAATCCTTCGCATCTGCCAGCGCATTCTGATATTCTTCCAGTGATCCAGATGTATTCTTTGGCATCAAACTTAATGTAAATCTGATACCTCTGGAATTTTGCAGTTCTTTGTCTAGGTCCTTCATTGCTGACAAATCATAAACAGCTGTCGTATCTATCAGTGAACTTTCCTGAGAAGCATCCAGATACTGAAGATCCAATAAGTTGATACCCAGCTGGCTGATCTGGTCTGCTTCATAAGTAAGTTTTGCGCCTACCGGAGCATCCCTGTAATATGCAGTCCGCGTACCTGGTGCCAAAGCACGGTTTGTACTGTACGTAATACTCTGTTTTTCTGTGGAAAGCTGTGAGGAATATGTCAGCTTTGTAAAGTCTGTCGGTAAACTCTTGCCATCTTCAATCTTTGACTCCGGAATCGCATTCAGACCCGACGTTGGAATATTTACATCCATCTTAAGTTCCACATAAAAAGTACTACTACCAGCAGTTCCCTTTACCCGATCACGCACTCCCTGAAGACTGATTGCATTCTCAATCGTACCATCTGTTGATAACGGTAATTCCATAGTTCCGTTATTTGAAACCCACGCATATTCCGTAGCTGACGTTTCTCCTGAAGCTACACTCCATGAACCATTTGTATATTGATAGTATACTCTGGAAGTTCCGCTTCCTGTATAAACATAGAACTTTGCAGTTCCGGATGATCCACTTGGGAACTGTTGACCCAGAGTCTTTCCATTTACCGTATTTTGTATGCCACCCACGAACCTCTGATATAATTCATCATATGAGTTATACGTCTGTGTATTTGGAAACATGATTGTATCCACCACATCTACCTTCATAGTCGAGTCCGAAGCTGATATTTTCTTTGCCAGATCAGTTATATTTTCTTCTTTTACACTGTGCGTATATCCGCTTGAAATAACGTATGTACTTGCAGTACCTCCATGATCATCCTCCGTCCAATTACCTTTTTTTTTCGTTCGGTAGTTAATATTGTGAGGAATTTTGTCTGTTACTTCTGTCTGTATAGAGCCATTCAGCAGTCCACTGTTCGTACCTTTTGGAACGGTAACCACAAGATAATATTCCTCTGAAACCGCGCTCTTTGTTCCGGTTTTTAAACTGCTGTCCGCAACTTTAATGTTATATCCTCCGGTTTCTGTTCCCTGTGCCAGTCTGTAATAAGAATATGTTCCGTCTTGGTTCTTGATCTTAACTGTTGGTTTCGGATATTTTCTTCCATCAGAAACTTCTATATCTTCTGGTTTTCCATTCTGATCCACTTTTATAAACGTGCCATTCTCTGACGATTCTGCAACAGCTCCCATCAGTTCTCCAATACTTGGTGCCTGGTACGCTGTTCTATCTGAAGCCCTGAATTCACTCATTGCAATTTTATTCGCCTCAGCGACTGTAAGACTTGAGTTATCCGGAACTCTATAATAATATACCTTACCATTTGTACAATCCACCAGAGATAACTGTGTCCCTGCTGGAAGCTTTACATCTGTTCCCTGAGAAAATACGATCTTCTTATCCAATGATTCGGTTACGTCACCACCACCGTTAATGTAACTCTGCCAGCCATAATCTGTAAATGTTTCTTTCTCACTGTTATATGTGTATTTCAGATAAGCTGTGATCGAACTTCCGAAACTTTCCAGGACATGCCTTTCCAGACTTTCATATGTACTGCTTTGGAAGTTTGTTCCATAACTTAATGTCGCTGAAAAATCCAGCTCCAGCATACGGCGAACAACAACCGGAACCATCACATTATATTTGTGGACTGTTCCATTTATATCTGTTTCTGTAAATGTCACCATCAGAAGAGTAAAACGATCCCGTGTATTATCATATTCTGAACTGGTATTGAAGCTGAGTGCTCCGGTACTGTTTCTGGATATTCGAAGTGAAGAAGTTTCCGATGGCTTTCTTATAAATTTTCTGCTTGTCGTATCATAGCTGTATACATCTGCTCTTGCTGTAACATGTGCATTCTCGGAAGTGTTTAATGCATTCGCCCTTGAGAATCCTCCATTTGTAACAATATCCAGATATTTTGAAATTTCTGTCGCATCGTTTCCTGTAATCTGCAGTACCGGAAAATCAGAGTTCGCTTTTGTTGACTGATTCGCATTGTATGTAGAAATCATCTTACTGAATTCAAATGTAGTTATACCTGTATCCGCGTATTTGTACAGACCGGCATTTGCTGAACCAGTATTATTATAGTCGTTGTAAATTTCTTCAGCCTTTACTGTAAAATTCGATCCGTTTGTTTTCCAGGACGCCCCGTCTCCATAAAGGTAAAACTGTTTTGCCGGAGTCGTAGCAGTTCCTTTTGTTGAAACATATGCTGTACTTTTTGGGCTTGTCACCACATATGGTTTCACAGGTGTTTCTGCCGTATCTGTATCATTCGTTTTTTCAGGAATTGCCAGCAGTTTATCTGTTTTTCCATCTCCAACAGACTGTGCACCCAATGCTGCACCAGAATAATCAGCAAAGGCTATATAACTTTTGTTCTTTATTGTATTTGCAACACTTGAGTCATTGTTGATTACACCGTACAACTGTGTTACGGAATTCTTTTTCCCAGCATTTTCATAATATGCCTCTGCGTTCTGAATACTCAGACCTGCTACCGATATTGCTCCCGTTTTGCTGTCAACAAGACCGATTACCATACCAACTTTATTTGACTGAGTACAATGAATACTTGTATTGTTCAATAATAAATTTGACGCCGTCAGATTTCCTCGAATATCGCCAGTAAAACCTCCCGCAGTTGTATCGTTTGTAGTACCCTGAATTTCAGAATCTTCTACTGCACAGTCAAACAAATACAGTGTATCCAGATTCGCCGCCCAGTCTACATCTCCCAGCATGCCGCCACATCCCCATTTGTTGGAAATCATTTTCATGTTGCTGACTTCACACTGTTTCATTTGGATTTTTTTATTAGGAGCAGTAGATAATCCAATCATACCGCCTGCGGTTTCTTCTCCGGTTATTTCATACTTTTGATCTTCAGTTCCATTTACCACACAATTCTGTAACTTTACCGTTACTGCGGTATTTCCTACTACTCCTCCTGACTTTCCGCCTGTTATGGAAGTTTTCTGTACCTCGCAGTCACTGATTGTGACCTCAGCCCCCTGAATTCGCCCCACAATTCCGCCATCGCCGCCGCTAGTACTTTCGACGCCTCTCAAATCGCTAACATTTATGGCAATAGTATCTGCCCGGCAATTCTGAAATTCACATGAATCATCAGTCCTCCCATTTGCCCTTCCTACAAGACCACCGGCATAGCCGGTTCTTGATTTCACAGATATAATTCCATTCGGTTCCGCATCGCTTCCTTTCACCACCGCTTTACGGATCTGATATCCCTTATTATCAATTTTTCCAATAAAGCCGCCGGCACACTCACCTGCCTCACTCGTAACTCCCTGCATCACAGCTTCATCCGTGTTCTCATCCGTATTGATTTTTATCTGTGTCCTTATATATCCAAAAGTGCCTCCGGCATATGTAGTTGTATTGTCAGCTTTCCCAATCTTTGAACTCCGTCCGACAACGTAGTTTTGCTGTGTTATGTTCAGGGAGCTGATAACACTGGTCTTATCCTGGCTGTCCACATATCCCACAAAACCACCGGCGGAATTCGCAGCTTCAACCACAATATTGTTATACTGGGAATTTGTTATCTGTACTCCCACAGAAGTCCTGTTGTTCATCGTTGGTTCTAACAGGCAGGCAATATTCTTGCTTGCTGTATAGCCGACAGGTTTTGTCGTCGGAGCTGATTTTCCAGAACTGCCAAGCAGTCCTCCGGCATCAACAGATCCCTTTATGTGCATATTCCGAACAGTTACCTGATCAAATTTAATATTTGCCGTACTGATACTTTCACTGGCAGAAATACTGGCAGTCGTACCGGCAAAGCCACCTACTCCCACATTGCTCTTATAGGTATCCCAATCATCAGAAGGACTCTCTATTTCCTCGCCCTCAGCGGTGTAATATTTCAATGCCACTCCGCCAGATACCGTTCCAGTTGAATTACTTCCCTGAAGTGTCAGATTGCTGATGGTTGTCGTCTTTCCAGGTCTAAGTAAATTAAATACTCCACCGATGGATGCAGAATGGAAATCGTCATCCGCGTATTCTTTTACAGTTGTATCCAGAATCAGAGTACTTCCATTTCCATCCATACTCGCTAATTCCGGTACAATGCCTTTTGCATCAGAAACCGTCGCATTCACAATCGCATTCGAAACATATCTTGCAGCAATTCCCTGATACCCACTTCCATAAGCAGTCATGTCATAATTTCCCTGTTTCAGATTAATAGTTGCAGATGCACTGCAGATCTTAAAGCTGTCTTCATTTCCATACTTGCTGAGCAGATATGGCAGATTCGTTGTTCCAGGTATGCTCTGGTCATCTGATTTTGCCAAGTTCTCATCCCCATCGGTTCCTGTTTTTCCAATGTGACTGTAGGATGCCTTCCTTACCTTTCCATACTTACCACCAAACTGAAACTTGTATGTTCCTGCCGTCTTGTTTCCACCATTTGTCTGTGTACTGTAAGCGTTGCTGCTTCCACCAGACACAGCACCACTGTTGACAGCTGCTGACAAAAGCAACAGTCCCTGTGCGTCTTTTACAGTCGTAGTTGTTCCCGTTGTACTGATCGTTGTACTGATACTTCCTGTATTATCTGTATCAAGCTGGTTGATCTTATAATTCTTGTCTGTATTATCAAGCACAATGCCAGATTCATTGAACGCAAATCCATCCAGTACACGTCCTACATACGGATTGACATACATGCTCTTTTTCGCACTGGCATCCACAGAAACCGCATCACCTGAAAGCATTGTATCAGTCAGTCCTGTCTTTGCAGATGTACCGTTTCCCATTCCGCGGAAGATCACACCTCCACCGCAGACAGAACCAACATAACCGCCTACTGGGATCAGATGTTTCTTCGTTCCTGTGACAGTCAGCCAACTATCCGCCATTGTTATCGACACATTGTCAATAATGTTATCCCCGCCAAGGACACAGCCAATCACACCGCCAAAACATGCATTCTGATAATAATCTGAGGTTTTCGTTCCATCATACGTCAGGGTCTTTCCAGTTTCCTCATAAGAAACTGTCAGATTTTTTACTACACTACCATAACTGTACGGAATCAGACCATTTCCTGTACTGGCACCTTCCAGTACCAGCTTAGTGCCACTTTCATTTGTACTGGTAAGCACACCACGGAACGGCCATGTATCATTTGAACCAAAGCCTCCGAAGTTCGTCAGACTCATCTGATATGTGCCATCGTTCTGCTTTGTTCCTACAATATCATAATATGCGTTCAGCATATACTGCAGGATTACTTCATTCTCCAGTGGTTCTGCGTCCGGCACTTCTTCCCATACCGACTCATCCTGCATTCCTATATTCCGTACCTGCTTCCACTGTGAGCCATTAAACTGATACGTTACATCATATGTGCTATCATTCTGTCCTGTACAGAAAGCGCTCTGATTACTGGTGATCGTAACTCTCCAGTCCTTACGTGCCATACCAGTCGACAGATATTCTGAGATGATCATCATCTGACCTTCTGTCGTGATATTATACGGATGTCCGTAAGTTCCACATCCTTTTACTATGTCTGCAACTCGCTGGTTAACTTTTATTTCATGTGCCAGCTGGGTTTCATTATATCCTGCCCACACATATGGAAGATATCCGGAAAAATCCACACTATTACTATTCGTGCCATCTTTTATGATTCCATCATCCGTTCCATGCAGTTTTTCATCATAATACCAATTCTGCAGACCTGTGTACTCTGAGGAAGCAGATATTTCCTTTCCATAGGTCACATTTCTATGTTTATAACTGCCGTTCTCTCTGTCATCTGCCTGATAAAAGTTGTAAGTTGCAACAGAAGAAGAACCATTATGTTTAAATGATTCTAATAAAGTGGCATGTGTAAAGATTCCTCCCTTTCCGACGGCATGATCCGGAAGAGAAATATTCAGGAAAGACAGATTAATCTGTACTCCATCCGCAGATCCCACGTTTCCGATCAGACTGGAAGCTACCGCATTTTTGGACTCATAACTATTCGTTATTCCATTCACAGTCAGTGTTGTATAATTTCCAATTGTATTAATCAGAAGCGGTGCATAATATGTTCTACAATTCGTAACCTTCAGATTTTCAAAACAAATATCATCTATCGTTACCTCAGCTTCACACGTTGCATTCTCTTTCTTGTTTCCACGTACATTTCCTGCAAATAACACACCCGAACCACTGTTGTTATTTACTTTTCCAACACTTCCTGAAAAAGTAACATCTCTAACATTCACTGTCATTTTAGCATCAGAATCATTTAAATGATTCAAAAACAGCCCACAGTGCATCGTGTAATGCTGTGTACGTGATGCATCGCTGTCTGCCGCAGTAGACTTATTGGTTTCTCTGTTTTCAAATCCTTCAATTTCCTCATTGTGAAATTTTATAATGGCATTCTGCACTGTAATGCTACTATCCAGATCAATCGGATAATAACTGTACTTCTTCATATCCAACGTAATCTTTTCTGATGCACCACCGATTGTAGTACTTTTCGTTATATCTGAAATGTTGTACTTATTACCCTCTTTGTTGAAAAAATAGCTGATATTCGTCCATGTATAACGGTATACACTCCACAGAAGAAGTTCTTCCGAAGTATCTATATACCCATCAAACTTCTTACTGTCTTTGTTTGCCTTATCGATGCACCTCTTCAAATCATAATAGTAACGACTACATCCATTTGTCTGATGATGCTGTCCATATGCGGTCCGGTTTATATAAGTCGTGCATTCTTCTGCATCTACACCAACCCAATTATCTGCTCCACTCGCCTCGGTCGCAATAGAAACAACCCCGTTTTCACCATTTTTTGTAATTGAATCTGCCGATGCAGCTGTATAAGCTACAAATTCATCAAATGCACCAGAAGTGGTTACATTGATATCTACCCCAGAACCAATTCTATACGCAAATTTAATTCCATCATCCCAATACTTTGTCGTATTCAGATACAGTGCCCCAAGCTCTGTGTTCGTGCCATCTATTTTTTCTGTTCCTTTTTCTCCGCGGCACACCAGCAATCCAACATTTTTGCCTGCCCGAATCTTCAGATTTTGCATATCAATTCCATAAGAACGGATTTCCCAGATTCCACTGGAACGATATGCCAGCCCCCCTACATTCTCTGCCTTCGGAGCATTGATCTCAGCACTTTGCACCTTCAGCTTGGTATCCGTTCCATCATTATTGTCATTTTCTCCCATGAAATAAACGCCAACATGACTCCAGATACTGCCAAACAGTCCTCCACACATCTTTGTCGCATTTGGAGCATCTATCTTAAATCCATCAAATGTCACATTTTTTATTTCCATCCAATGATTTGCCTCTCGTGTACTGTTCTCATTTTTAATAATTCCAACAAGACCACCTACATAGGCATACTCCTTTGCATCACTGGTGATTCTACCGCCGACTGTCAGGCTCTTACATCTCAGCTTGAATGTTCTGCTATCAACTCGTCCGATCACTCCACCGGCAAATACTCTTGTCTCAGCTGCTTCTTCCACATTTTGAATTGTAATCGTCGAAGAACCTTGAGTCTTATTGTCCAAAGTCAGATTTCCAGTCGCAGTTCCAAAAAATCCGCCAACAGATACACTATTGCTGCCGTTTGGGGCGTCTGCCAAAATTGTTTCCTGTACAATGATGCCCTGGGTAATCGCATAAGCAGTATCAACCCCATCAGCTTCCGCAGCAATACCTCCAGCCTCTATTGCGTTTCCTGCGTTACTCACATGAATCTTCCCTGCAAGAACAAGATTATTGAATCCTCCACTTGCAGATGACTGGACCTTCGCAAAAAGCCCCTGGCACTTGTGAGAATTTCCATAAGCATATACTTTTCCGCAACCTTCTGCTCCCTCACCAGCAGCCTGAGCATTTTGATAGCCAAATGTTTCACCAATTCCAAGAGTCAGTGTATGTTTATCAGTTCCACCAGAAAAATTCCCTGTGTATACAGTTTCATCTCCCGCGTCACGACTCAGTCCGGTTATTCCTGTACCACTTAAATCTATATCTGCTGTAAGTGTGATGTTTTTTGCATAAAGACTTTTCCAGTTAGAATTTGTAATACTGGAATCTGCACTGAAATATCCTCTGGAATTCATCGCTATAGACAATAATGCGAAATCGTCCGCAGAAGAAAGGCTGATAGCATCACTCCAATTCTCAGTCTTGCCCAATTTGACCTGATGCTCTTTGGTTATCGTAATCAAATTGCTGCTGAGTCCGGTTGTTGAAGTATTGTCTGCATTCAGGCGAATAATCTGTCCGTAATTTCCGATGTCGTTCACTGCCGAACTGTATCTGGTAAAATTACTTCGCTTATATGTCCATCCCTTTCCATTTCCATCTCCTGTTGCATAGATCAGTCCACAGTCATTATCTCTTACTATCTGTGCTACCTTATCTCTTCCCTGAAATTTCACATCTGTAAGATCTGTAATTCCTGATAATTCCAGTACACTCCCCTGACCGGCATATCCTAAAATACCAGCACCTTCCCACAGGCTGCTGTCACTTCCAATCGTCGATACAGTTACATCCTCTGCCTTGAGGATACTTTTTTTAGTCAAACAGGCTGTAATCCCTCCAAAATATGTACCTGCATGCGGAAGTGATATCGTCACCTCCACATTTTTTACTTCAAGATAAGTAGCCTTACTTTCTGTGTCATCACCCGTTCTTCCAATCAATCCACCGTGATACATTGGTCTATCAGAACCCGAAGTAAAATAAGAGGTAACCTTAAAATTCTGAATCAGTAATGTACTTTCTTTTGCAGATGTCGTCAGCTGTCCTGCTATGGCTCCATATCCTTCTGCGTTTCCACCTTTTTCTTTATAGGTTGACTGAAATTCAAATTTATTATTTTCCTCACTGTTTCCGATTGTGTATTGAATTGCTCCCTGCAGATTCAAAATGCCAAAATATCCACCGGCATTTCCTCCACCAGGGCTTTGACTACCATGCACGAATACCGTTGGCGCATTAATTACCACCTTATCCGGCAATGTCTGATCATTTTCGACAACCTCCTTATTTAGTGTATAATTTCCGATAAATCCACCAGCCTGTGCACCACTCTTGCTTCCACCTACAGATGGTTCAACTACTTTAACATTCCCATTCAGATTCTCTGAAGTAACGTTATCTACTTTGCCGGATACACCACCAGCCGCAGTACCTCCTTCAATCGTCATAGAAGTAAGTGTAATTGCAGCAGTACCATCTGTTTGAAGCTTTGTATCGAACGCCATGGTTCCTGCCAGTCCACCGGCCGCCCCTGCACTGGAGCTAACTGTTGTCGACTTAAAATTAACTGCCGCACCGGCAGATGTTATGATTTTGGCACCATTATTCGCTTTGGCACCCTCATTCGCCATTACTCCAGTCAGGCCACCGGCATTCGCAGATCCTTCAATTGTTACAGTATTACTAAAGCTAAGATTCTGTTTTATATTGATCACTGCGTTATCACTCAGTTTGCCTGCCAGGCCACCGGCATTTGCAGTTGCAGTCACTGTCACATTATCAAAGCTAAGAGTTGTTTCTATGTCAAGCTCTGTTCCGTTTTCCATCACACCAACAACACCACCGGCACTTCCTGCCGCTGATGTGATACTTACCTTATTCTCTGTCGAACCATTTGGATACGTATAACCATACTGAATGCAAATTGTTCCACTGCTCAGAGTGTTACAGATCAAACCTGTATTTCCAGTCGCAGAAGTTGCGTTGATATTAGTTCCATAAGTAATACCTGATCCAATATTTAATGTATGTCCTGCAACTCCCTGTACTGTTCCAAGCAGACTTCCCATCGTTGCTGAAGAAGCACCATTCACTTTGACCGGCAATACATGTGATGTCGAACCATCTGACATTGTATCAAACTGATATACCTCCGCCATCATCGGCATCGAACCATCCCCGCACCAGGTAATCGTCAGGCTCGCATTATCATACATCCCAACCGTTGCAATTGATGACAGGCCTCCAAAAAAGCTATGATCTACTCTCAAGGTCGCAGGAGCTGTTCCTGAAATCTTTCCCTGGAAAGGATTCGTTGCATCACCAATTCCCTGATATGAGTATTCCTGCTGCGTAATAAATGTTTCTGATGTCTCAAGTGCCTCTCCTGCCCCCTCAGAATCTTCATTTGCAGAGGCTGCAGATGAAGATTCTGTAATGTTCTGTTCATCTGCAGTATCTTCCAGCTCTGCTTCTGTTACATTCTGAATCTCTGTATCTGTCTCTTCGCCATTATCCTGTATTTCCACCGACTCTGTGCTCTCGGTCTCGGCAACAGCCTCCTGCAGATTCTCTTCATCATTTACTGCAGCCACAGTCGTTCCATTCATATGGTCTGAAATGTCTGTATTTGCTTTTATGTTCGCTTTTGCAGTAACATCCCAGTCACCGGAGTTGTTAAACAATACAGTAATATTCTGTACTTCGCTCTGATCACAGTTTGAAAGCAAAATCAAATCTGTCGCATCAAAGAGTGTCATCGTCTTTGTATTTTCATCATAATGTTTGAGCTGTGCCAGATGCAGCTTTCCGGTGACAGCTGCCTGTACTGTCGGTACCTCTTTCTCCTGCACATCAGCCACAGAATCCGTCCCTGACTGTGTTCCATCAGAAAACATGTCCTCTTCTTCTGAAACAGATATCTCTGATTGGTCGATATCAGAAGTATCCTCACTGTTGTCTGTATCGTCTTCTGTAATTTCCACATCTGTATCGAAAAAATCTGTATCGTCTTCTGTCTCTGCAGACTCACTGGTACCCTCTTCTGATGCTGTTGCAGCTTCTGTATTTTCTGTCATCCCTACAGATACAGTATTTTCTGATTCTCCTGCTGCAGCATTTTCCGATTCTGCTGACAATGCCGTTTCTGTTGTATTTTTATCTTCCTGACTTTCTACGCTGGCACTGATTTTCACTATGCCTGTCGGCATTACATATACTGTTAAATTCATTGCCACAAATGCTGCCAGAACCTGTTTGTATTTTTTCACGAATCTCACTCCTCCAGAATTAAGATCTGCTATCTGATCTTCCGTCAGATATCTGTCATCAAATCTGATTTTGTGTTACTGCGTTATCTGTGTTGCAGTAAAACTGATTTTGCTGTTCATTTCACCCCAGGTAGCCGGAATGGTAGATGTATTTTTGTAAAATGAAATCAGATAATCACCTTCTCCTTTTGTCTGATCCATCTTCATTGTAATCTGTTTCCACCCAGAATGAGTTATACCTGATGAGGGCGTTAAATTATTAGTACTCAGGAAAAACTGATCTATTTCCAAAACATCAGGATTCCACTCAAGTACCGCAGTTGCCTCACCACTTGAAATAGAAATTTCATAATTAAATCCATCATAGTCAGTCGGATTTGCGTTTGTATCGTAAACAAATTTCCCCTCTGAACTGAATGTAGCCGTTGCCGTTCCAACGCACGGTGAAATCACTGCTGCCAGTTTCTGCCCATTCGTTACAGACAGATTGCGTGGAACCGCAGTCACTGTAATTTTCACCTGATCCAGATCACTGCCTGGGAAGTATATATTAAACTTATGAGATCTGGCTGTACGGCCCGTCAGAGTCAGATCTTTTACCTGAAATTTTGTTCCACTGCCACTAACGGTTCCCGCATCCGTGCTTATACTATATCCATTTTCTCCACCGCCGCTGAATGAAATGGTCAGATCATACGTAATATCTCTCTGACTTATCAGGTTTGTATTTCCATCTGTGTAGTTATACACATAATTATATATATCCAGCTCAACGTCTAATCGCTCTGAGTTTTTGTTGTCTTCCCCAAATGAAACAATTCTTGTCGCATATGAACTCTCTGCAGCATTAGAAGCACAACTCTGCAGATAATTTGAAGTAAAACGTACCGTTTCATTATCTCTGTTTCGTGCCACACCACGCTGAAAAGCCTGACTGGTGTATGCTGCAAAACTGCCTCCTGCAACTGCAAGCAAACCGATCAGGCAAATAACTGCCAGCACTGTTCTTTTCCATTTTGGTCTGTCTGTAAATCTCATTCTCTAACCTCTTACCCTGCTTTATTTATGCAGTTTGTGCCAGAATATAGAAAATATCTGTTTCTTTTGTTGTTTCTGTCCAAGTTACCTCGCAAACATAATAGGTACGGTGATTCTGAACACCATCAATCGTCACCTGATTCTCCACTGTGCTTTTATCCGCATTCAGGGGCTGACTGGTCAGCCAGTACAAGGGTTCTGCATGCTTCTGGACACTCTGGTAATCTCCGTAATTGTTATTATGTTTAGATGTATTGGCATATTTATAATCCGTTGTCGTTTTTTCATTGTCAAGGTTTATATACGTGCCCTCGATTGGATTTGCAGTGTTGTAACTGTACGTATATCCACTGTCGGTTCCATTCGAAGAAACCGGATACAGCTTAAATGTCAGACCTTTAAGGTTCGTTGTATGTGCAATTTCCAGCTTAAATTTATCTGCTGCACTCTGCACACAGATTACTCTCCGCACCGTCACGGTATTGCCATTTTTGTCTGCAGCTGTATAATTCAGATCCAACGATGTCAGTTCTGAGCCATTCGGTCCCAGGATTGTTATGTTTGATGGTTCTTTTATTGGCATCAGCGTTGCCATATCTGTCTTATTAAAAAACCATGCAAATGAAAATCCCACAAGCAATACTGCAACAACCACAAGTGCTGCGATCGAATAGTATAATTTTTTTCTGTTCACTGTTTTTTTCGTTTGTTTATCCTGCATTTCTATTTCTTCACTCATTTATTCATTCCCTGTATCTGACTGTTCTGATCTGCTAGTCTGCCGGATCCACCTGAATCTGCACATAGACATATCTTGCATTTTTGCCAATATACTCATCTGCCTGATTATAATAGTTACTGCAAGTATTTAATGTATCATCATTCATTTGGTTGTTTATATCAGCGGTAATTTTTGTATCATCTGTTGCTGCTACATCGTAAAAAAGTTTACTGCTGTTTACATTCTTCTGCTTATTTATAAAATCATTCAGGTTTGAATATTCGCTCTGCTCTACTACATTCGTAAACAGATCGCCCTGTGTACTTCTGTCCGTATAAATATAATTACGGAAATACTGAGGCCATTTCCAGTATAAAGTCACCTTATATGGCATGTCCTTTGTAAATGTTGCGGAGTTATCTGTTTCTGAACCCGGAGCATTCAATTTTAATTCCTCCTCATCCCCAATCCAGCCATAATAGCCTTTTTCATTATCCAGATGTCTAAAAAAGAGGATATGTCCATTAAGAAGACGCTGGATTTTGTCATTATCTAACTCTATTGCTTTTCCGCTGTTATCTTCTGTATAGCCTTTCAGATTTAACTTAACTGCAGCCGATGTAAGTCCGCTTTTCTTCGGTATCAGATAAAATTCCAGTTTCCCGCCTGCTCCTGGTACCAGACTTTCCTGCCCGTTAAGATACCATGCCAGACCACTTGTACCTACATGAAATTCCGGATTATTTCCATTCAGATCTTTTTCTAATGTTTCTTCAGTTCCCGTATATATATCTATATATTTTTCGTACTTTTGACTTGATGTTCCCGCTGAAAGAATATTTTTATTATTTTCCTTCAATTTATCTATTTCGACCTTCTGCCTTGATCCTATACTTGCCAGTTCAAACGGTACTGTGTTCTCCGCAGAAATCTGCGTCCCTGTCATGGTAACACGGTTATTTGCCACAAACCAGGCAATACAGACTGCGACAATTGCAAGCAGTGCTGTAAATGCAAATCTGAGGCTACGCTTCGCGTTTTTCTTTTCTTCCTGTATGCGTTCCTGCAGTTCTTCCGGCGACAGATTCTCCAGTTCATCTGGAATCTGATCTGTTTTATTTCCATCTGCCATCGGTACACCTCCATATTTATCATCAAAATTTCTTCTTATGTAATGTATACTCTGTTTTATGGTATCATAGCAGAATTTCAATTTCAATAAAAACTCTTTTTATCATGAATTATAACATATTTTTTTCGACATTGTGTGGCTGTATTGTGATTTTTTTGACCAACATCAAAAGTCGCGGCCTGCACTTCCGCCTGCCACGACTTTTGATAGAAAACTTTATTGCATTCCCTCGTGAACGCCACTCTCATATTTCTCTTCCAGTTCATCTTTGAATAACTCTCTTAATGCATCACACACAACGACATCTCTCCTCTTTCTTACTGTAAGAATAGCATATTGCAGAACTCGGTTCAATGGGATTCTGGGGACGGTGTTTTCGGCTCGTTTGATGTCCCAGTGGTTTCTGGTTTAGGATATCGACAGATTCACAGTCAGATGATGATTTGTAAAGAGTTCCCTATCGGTTCATTTATTTCCAGCATGCACCTTCGCATACACTTCATTTATTGCCTCGATATAGCAATTATAGGATGAATGCCTGTCCGTATCCTGTCTGGAAAGATGCATGTTTTTTTTGACCAGATAAGTTTCCCTAACCTTCATCCAATGGGCAGGCTTCAGAAATTTTTCCTTGGAATTCAGATCTTTTATTGATATTCCCTGTTCCCAACAGTACTGATCTGATCTTGTGTTTCCTGTTTTCTTATGGATCAATCGATACCAATTCCCACAATCATCTTCTCTTACAATACAAAGATCAATGCGAAATGGCGTCTTATTTCCCTTCTCCAACTGTACTTTTTTTGTCGTAATAACTGATGTGGAATCATCGCATGTTTTCCAGTCATTCCTGACCAATATTTCATTGAAGGATTCTATGATTGTAGTTTTTAATTGCCTTGGATCATTCCATATATCAATATTTTGCGCCTCTTCAATCCACAAATTAAAGTCATAATCTATCGCTTCTCGTTCATTCTGTGTTACAAGCCCTCTTTTTTTACTGCCCGCCACAGCCATCCGTGCCTGTATCCCACGGCCTTTAAGATTTTGCACCAGTTGATTGACCATGCCGGCACAGATACGATAGGATTCTTTCAGATAGACTTTGTCTGTTACAAACTTATACATAATATTCTCCTTTCGAATCCCACGCCTTCCAGATAGCTTCGTTGCTAAATCGTTATAATATAACAAAATTCCGGTAAGTCTGCTAAGCTGGCGGACAGAAATACCGGAATGTTTTAATAACTGCAGGTATTGATTTCTTGTAAAAAGGTCAAGACGCTGAAAGTCCGAGGGGGAATTGCAAGATGTTTTTGCCTGAATTATCCTGAGAGCATCCACATCAGAAAGATGTACAGAAGAATGATGCTCCATGCATTTTTCGTCTGAATTACTATTGAGATAGTTCATGCATTCCACATGACTTTGAAACAAACTAAGAATTTTGTCGATATCTATAAAAGAAGCCTCCAAATCCGCATACGCATGGTAACTACTCCAGAAATATGTACCTGGTATCGTTTCCAATCCTGCGTGAAGTGGGTTTTGATGAATATATCGAAATATCGTTTTGAGGTGTCCCAGGTCATTTACCGGTTCACTTTTATATCGATCCTGAAACAGATTTCCTATGCGTTGATACCTCTGGTTGTACCATCTGACAAATTTTACTTCTATTTTCTGCATTATCATGCCGGGCTCTGTACTTGTATGCCCAATCAATAGATGTATATGATTATTCATAAGACAATAGGCATATACTCTGAAATTACAAATGTCTTTATAATAACGCAAAATGCTGATAAATTGCTGATAATCATATTCGTCTTCGAAAATAATCTGCTGATTAACACCTCTCAAAATGATATGGTTAATATTGAGAGCACTCTTTTTTCTGGCTTGTCTTGGCATAAATTGCTCCTTTCACAAATCACTGGGGGGGGGACGGAGTTTTCCGGTTCAATTAGTGTCACTTATGGATACATCAAAAACTCCCTCCCCTATGATTGCCTGATTAGATTAGCATGTTCCTGACAGCTTTTACTTTATCTACAGAAACATGAAATACTTCTGCAATCTCTTCCATAGAGTATTTTCCTAAATCCAGCATTGACTTTATTCCTGTTTCAATTCCAGTTTTAAATCCAGCTTCTACTCCAGCTTCAAATTCTGCTTTGCGAAGTTTCTTTTCTTCCTCTTCCTTGTCATATTCAAATATGCTCATTCATAGCAATAACCTCCGCTCGATTTTTCCTTAGAAATTCGACAAGAATTCCCTCATGGATGCATTCGTTTACAGCACGTTCCACGGCTACATCCAACTTCATTTCTTTTGTGTAATTTCGTACTTTTGCCACATACTGTGCATACTCCTTTAGTATCAGGCATTGTTCCATTAGTTCCTCGTTGTGCCCTTCATTGATATTTAAAGTGAGTACTTTTAATTCCAGATTTGGTATCTCCGTCAGGTTCTCATATGCATCTAACAGCAAATCCTCCCACCTGTCTTCTGGTCGTTCTGTCCCATTATAGAATGCAAAAAAATTGGGGGGGTGGTATCTTCTGTAAGGTTGAAGAATATAATAGTACCTCCTGTTTTTGCAGGAGTCCAAAAATGTAGTATGTTGTTTCTGCCACCATGTCAAACTCCTGCTTTTGATTTTTGTTGGGTTTAAAAGCATGAATTTCTGAAATGATTTTAGAAAAAAACAAATAGACGGCATAGATGCCTGGAATAAAAAGAAATATACTTTGGGTTTATGGTAGCATTCTTTCTCTTCTGATTCAAGGTATTTTAAAATATTTTTCCATATTACCACCGTGGGAAGTGCATTATAACTCACATTGATTCAAAAAACACTGTAACACCAAACGAGTCGGAAAACTCCGTCCCTAGTGGTTTCTTCTAACTTCACCAATTGATAATCCCAGAATTTCCGCAATCTCATCAAGCGTATATTTACCCGTACTGTACATATACTGTATAATTTCTTTTTTTCCAGCTTCCCTGCCGGCCTCAAATTCTGCTTTGCGAAGTTTCTTTTCTTCCTCTTCCTTGTCATATTCGAATATACTCATTGCTATTACCTCCGACTTGTTTTTCCGAAGAAATTCTGTAAGAATATTATTCTGAATACAGTCATTCACTGCCTGTTCCACTGCAACATCTAATTCAGTCTCTCGAGCGTACTCCCTCACCTTTGCCACATATTGTGCATATTCTCTCAAAATCTGGCACTGCTCCATAAGCTCACCATTGTGACCTTCATTAATATTCAGTGTGAGTACTTTCAATTCCAGGTTCGGCTCACCCGACAGGTTTTGATATGCTTCTGAAAGATAATTTATCCAACTGTCTTCCTTCTTTTCTGTCCCATTATAAAATACAATAAAATTCGGTGCAGGAATTTTCTGAATCACTGAAGAATACAATGATCTGTGGTTTACAAACTTTTGGTATTCTGCTGATATGTAAAACAAATCTCTCAACGGCATATTAGGAGTATAGGTTGACTGATGTTCATACAAAAACAGTCCTGTATCTACAATAAATGCCAAGTCATTTTTCATTCCCATGTAGATAGCGTTTTCCAATGTTACAATTTCCAGCGCCGCTTCATCTTCATACGCACTTCCATTTACAGCATTATAAAGTGACAATAAATTCTTTCTGTCAGAAAACAGCATTCGAAATACAGTATCCTTATACTTTCTGTTTGCTGTCAGATTTTTTCTTACATTACAATTCTTCTTTACAGCAATTTTTCGATTCTTTCTTCTTGTCATAGATATACCTCCTGTTTTTTGCAGGAGTCAAAAAATGTACTGTTTTTTATCACTTCAAACTCCTGCTTTTATTTTGATCGGAATTTAAAAGTATGGATTTCTGAAATGTTTTTAGAAAAAATAAATAGACGGCAAAATGCCCTGAAAGTTTAAGAAATATGCTTTGATTTTATATTATCATTCTTTCTATGCGAGTTCAAGAAATTATTGACAGCGCAGGTTTTCAGATTAGCGTAACAAAGGTTGCCATGGTATGCGTTGCCGCTGTAGCGCTGGGATCAAGTACATATGCTTGGTTTGTAAGTAACAATACGGTAAAAGGTACAACTACAAATATCAGTGCACAGTCAAATGCACCATTCCTGAAAATTGACAATGTAGCTGTAACAGCTGCTTCAGGAACAACAAAAACATTAACTGAGCCTACCGGAGAAACTAAATTATATCCGTCACAGGTTGTTGGTACAATAACTGGTGGAACAGAGGCAAAATTTGAATCTGCATATGCTTCTGCTAAAAATGCATCCACTGAATTAGCTAACTCACGTTTTACAGTCGGAACAGACGGAAAAGCTTCAGAAGCTGTTAGTGGTAAATACGCAATTCAGCAGACTTTCTACATCGGAACAAGTGATGATAAGGCTGGTTCCTTCAAAGATTTAAAAGTTTCTGCTGTTCAGATTAATGCAACTCAGGGTTCTAAATTAGAGGATGCTATGCGTGTTCTGGTTGTAGGCGAAGATGGTTGGGTTGTATGGCAGAAAGGTAACAATGAAACAGCAGGTTGGGTTAAAACATATACTAACACTGATGTTGATCCACAGACCATAAGCGGACAGGGTGTTGCCAAGAATAACTCTGATAGTGTAATTGATTCAGCAATTGCAGCAAAAACATCCGGAAAAGTTGATGTTTTTGTATATTATGATGGTGCTGACGATGATGTTTACACAGATCAGCTTGCTGACTTAACAGGTTGTGGCGTAACAATCACATTTACAGCTACTCCGGTTAATACAGATAATAAAGATGTCAATACCAACAACGATGTAACAGGCGCATAATACATAATTTGCGTTAATTATTAGATATGTTCCCACGGTTGTGGCGTGGGGAACATTTTGCATTTATAAAAAGTGATTATATTGTTTATACGATTACAGAGACTGGTACGGCAGATGTATATCTGGATGCCAGCGATGGTGCTCCTGTCACAATTACAGCAAAGGGTGGGGATGGTTCCAAGACGGTTACAGATTCCATACGTGTTGCGATCACTACGCAGGCAGTCGCGGTAGACGGAAAAACTCCTGTTGGAGAAGAAACGCTCCGGGTAGTATATGCAAAAGACAACGAAACAGGTGAAGGAAATGACAGTACTGCAAAAGCCGGATGGACAAGATCAGGTTCCGCTTCCCACGGACAACTCTCACATCCGCGACCTTTCTTCTTCCATGATCCCGGACAGCAGCCTTGCCTATGATACTTCTGTCTATCTTGAAGATGCTGTTTTTTCCGCTTATGACGCAGACAGAGTCAAACTCCTGATTTCAGAATACGGTTCTGTTTCCACCATGATCTATATGGATAATTCCGGAAAATACTACTGCCCTGACACCGCCGCCTCCTGCTATCCTTTTGACGGTGTGGTTAATCATGCAGTTACTCTTATTGGGTGGGACGACAATTACAAAAAAGAAAAATGACGGAGTCACTGCCAGCACCGCCAGCCTTAATCTCCCGGCCGGTTACTCTGTTGCCAATATTTTTACCGCAAAAGCCGGAAATGGAAGCTATGAAGAACTCGGTGAGATCGTAACCGCTTCCAAAAACGATTATACATCCTACCAGATTCAGGTCTACACAGATCTGAAAAATCCATCCAATCCGGTCAGCGGAACACCTGCCTATGCAGAGCCTTTTGAATACACACAGGCACTCGCCGGAATTGATACCATCCCCCTTCCGGAACCGGTTCTGCTTTCCCCGGGTTCTCAGTATTCCGTTGTCATCACCATGACCGGAAACCCGGTTTCCTACTATGTGGAAAAATCTCAAGACCTCGGCTGGATCACCGTTTCTGCCGACACCAGCCCGAACCAGAGCTTTTATTCCAGAAATGGATCTTCCTGGATTGATGTTGGGAAGCTTGCAGATCCGTATTGCTTTTCGATTAAGGCGCATACGAAGACTGTAACTTTTGTTCCGACTGTTTCTCCGACACCAACCGTTACTGTAACTCCGACTGCTACTCCAAAACCAACCGCTACTCCAAAACCGACCGCCACTCCGAAACCGACCGCCACTCCGAAACCGCGTACCTACCAGGTAAAATATGTCAAAAATACCCGGCTCAGTGTAGGAAGTCTTCCTTATGATAAGACCAAATACACTTCCGGACGAAATGTCAAAGTTCAGAAAGCACCTTACTGCACTTCCCGTTTCTTCACCGGCTGGAATACCAGAGCCGATGGAAAAGGTACACGTTACTTACCGGGACAGACCTTTAAGATCAAACAGAACATCACTTTGTACGCACAATGGAGCCTGAGTTATACAGCTTCTTCTCTGATCTACCGTGTAACCGGCAGGCAGACCGTCACCTGCTATGGAACTTCCAACAGTCGCCTTGGCAAGGCTGTCATACCACTCACCATCAAATATGCAGGCGTCACCTACAAGGTAACTTCTGTATGGAGCAAGGCCTTTGCCAACAAGAAGAATCTTTCCAGCGTTGTGATCGGACATAATGTTTCTGCCATCGGAAGCCAGACCTTCTATAACTGCCGGAATCTCAAAGCCGTCACGATCGGTACCGGACTGACACGCATCGGTTCCCAGGCATTCCGGAATGTAAAAGCAAAATGCGTCATCACAATCAAAAGCACCTGCCTTACCACCGTTTCCTCTAAAATCGATCAGGGTGTAAAAAAGATGACCGTCCGCGTTCCAAAAGCAAAATATTCAGCCTATAACCGCCTGCTGCGAAAACACTCCAGAACAGTCCTTGTGAAACGATTCTGATCAGTCCACCATCTGTGGCTGAACCAGTTTTGCCACTGCCCGAAGTACAAGTTCCGTATTCAGCGGCTTCGCAATGTGTTCGTTCATCCCAGCTTCTTTTGACCTTATTTTATCTTCCGTAAAAGCATTTGCAGTCATTGCAATGATGGGAATTGTTCTGGCATCTTTTCTGTTCAATCTGCGGATTCTTTCGGTTGCTTCATAACCATCCATCTCCGGCATCATGACATCCATCAGGATCGCATCGAAGCAGCCTTCCGCAGATTTTTCAAAAATTTCAAGGGCTTCCCGGCCATTCCATGCCTTTGTCACAACCGCCCCCGCATTCTGTGTGATAAATTCCACGATTTCCATATTCAGTTCATTGTCCTCAACCAGAAGGATATTCATCCCGGCAATGGAACATACAGATTTCTTTGCTTTCTGTTCTGCCTCTCTTTTTTCCGCATCAATTTTGAACGGTATCGTGATCACAAATGTAGTCCCCTTGTCCTTCTCACTCTCAAAAGTAATATCTCCGCCCATTCTTTTTACAAGCGCCATCGTAATCGACATTCCAAGTCCCGTACTGCCATATTTGCTGTAACCGCCGACCCTCTCCTGCGTGAACGGTTCAAAAAGATGTTCCTGGAATTCCCGGCTCATGCCAATTCCCGTATCTCTGCAGGTAAATTCGAACACTGCAGTATCACCCTCTGTAGAAATCTCTCTGCATCTCAGCATAATCTTGCCATGCTCCTTATTATACTTGACTGCGTTACTTATAAAATTCATCATGATACGTTTTACATAAACCGGACTGCCGATCAGATTCCAGTGGGCAACTCCAATGTTGTCCTGGATGATTTCTATTTTTCGTTCCTCCGCCATTTTTTCGATTACTTTAAGAACACTTTGTTCTATATCATGAAGGTTAAATGGAACCTCCTCCAGCATAATCTCACCGGATTCCAGTTTTCCCATATCAAGAACCTCATTGATCAGCTCCAGCAGAAGGTGAGAGGCATCCCTGATCTTTTCTCTGCATTCTGCCAGTTTATTTATATCATTATGGTAATAATCCGCGACCTCGAGCATCCCGCAGATTCCATTGATCGGTGTGCGGATATCATGACTCATTCTCCTGAGGAAATTTGTCTTGGCTTCACTGGCACGCTCTGCAGTATCCAGTGCTTCTTTCAGAAGCTTCTGCTGTCGGATTTCAGCCTCCACAACATCATCTACATTCAGGAATCCCAGCACAATGATCCCTGAATCCTCGTTTCTGATAACGCGGAACTGATAATAATGAATCTCATCTCCGTTTTTTACCCGGTAGTTGCCCTTGTACTCTTCTTTTTTCCTGATCCTCTTACGCACATTGCGAAGCCTCAGTACTTCATGCAGCATATCGCGGTCATCCGGATGCACCCGCTCTTCAATGTATTTTGCAAGAAACTTCTTATAAGAATAGCTGCCGTCCTCTTTCTTCTTCAGTCCATCTTCATTTCCCTCTTCCTCTTTGATGATCGAGAGCGTTTTTTCTCGGAGATTCAGAAGATATACATCCCTGTAATTGCTGCTGAGTGTACGGACAATACTGACCTGCGTCTCATATTCCTCCTGTGACCGGGTAATATCCACTCCATACAAAAGTCCCTCCAGATGATTATTCGACGGATTTATCAAAAGCCGTACCACGTACTTTGAAATACGTGCAATATTGTCATCATAATAGCATTTCGAAATTCTCGTTATCTCCACCTGTCCTGCATTGTAGTTCTCAAGCATGGAGTTTCGACAAAAAGCATCGATGAAATCCTGTCTGTCCTGCTCCTTCGGAATATACTGTGCCGTATCCCGGACAAACGCATCAATCGTACAATCCGACTCCAGTGTATCCACGATCGCAGATGTTCCACCGGTTTTGAGTATCTTATCATCCGTGATATCCAGATGAAAATATCCCGCCGCATGAGAAATGGAACCGATCAGGGAATTCAGTTGATTTTCATATATTTTGCGTGCATTTACATCATTATCCTCGCATGCGGCAGCGATTACAAAATCCTGCTCATCCTCCGTTTCACCGTTTCTGGTAACCAGAAGATAGTAATAATGCGTCTCTTCTCCTGCACTCCTGAAATGCACCCTGAAGCTCGATGAATTTGCAAGTTTCTGTTCCAGATAATCCAGTTCCATTTTTTTCAGGACGTAGCTGCGGTCATCCGGATGGATATAGCGGGTAAGATATTCCCTCACTGTATCATAATCCGCATTATCTTTCACAATACTGTTGTCCGGATCATTTGTAAATTCAGAGCGGTAAACAGAAATTGTTTTCTGCTGACGGTTGACAGAATAAACTGCCACATAGTCCGAAGCAAGCCGATTAACTGCCCCCAGAAGACGCAGAGATTTCTCTCCTGTAGGAATCGCACTTGACAGTCTCTCTCCCTCTGCAACGGTACTGAAAACCAGTGCATGCCCTCTTCCGCCGTCTGGAAGGATGGTATCCACCGCATCCACAGTCTCGTAAATATGACGAATGGGATCCAGATACGTCTTTGGACCACAGATTCCATTGACAACCGGACACGGCGGACATGGTGCATCCAGTCCCATCAGTGCTTTGTAACATTTCATTCCCATCTGAAGGCTCGGATAGATTTCCTTCGCTGTCTCGTTAAACCCAATAATATTGTAATCCCCGTCAATACTGTAATATCCTGATGAATGTGCCCCCATAAAGTCCCCTTTCCTGTTCCATTCTATTTCGTAACTGTTCAGCACCCTCACAGTCACGAGTCAAAATGCCTCGCGGGATACTGCTTTCTGAATAGTTACCTAACTGTTTAATACATCGAACTGCATAAACAGTATTATCAATAAGAGTATATCATTTTTTGAAGCAATTGGAAATCTGTTTATTTGTTGTGGAAAATATAAAAATTTATTACTAATAACCAGATGTTTAGCACAACTGAAGCATATGATATCATTTGTTATAGAATTTGATCAGGAATGCTCTTAGTTATAAAGTCGCGGCAGGTATCTTCGCATCTCATATACCCGCCACGACTTTGGATAAAAATTTAACGCATATTATGTTCTTCCAGTTCCGGAAAATCTTCATAAAGGTCTGCACGGAGCAGATATGCACCATTGTATTCCGGGAAGAAGTGCAGATCATCCTCCAGAGTCACCAGTCCAAACCGCTTATTCAGCCCGTCTGTGGAATACACGACAGTCACATCCATATTTCCCGACATACTTTAATCCGCGGTCGATTGTGTTATTCTGTCTGAAATCCAACCCGTATGTAGAAACAAAAGATTTACTCTGGAATACAATATCTGCATGCCAAACAAGATCGCTCTGAATCGCATTTTCGAAAATTTTTTCCATGATATCTGGAATTCACACACTGATAATGACAATCGCCACAATGTATTGTCCATGATCAGACATGCTATTCATTCAGTAGAGATTATAGCTGAAGTTAATTAACTAAGAGGCAGACCGTACGTCTGCCTCTTTTCTTTCCCATACACACCTGGAATTGAATTACAGCCAGCTTTCCAGAACATCATTCAGCTTATTCATATCCAATGGTTTTGCAATATGTCCATTCATGCCTGTATTTTTGGCCAGCTGTACATCTTCTGCAAAAGCATTGGCAGTCATGGCAACAATAGGCAGTTTTCCCTTTTCACCCGGAAGGCTCCTGATTGCTGCAGTTGCCTCATAACCATTCATGACAGGCATTTGGATATCCATAAAAACAAGATCATACAATCCTTCCGGAGAAGCTTCCACTTTTTCAACTGCGATTTTTCCATTTTCTGCTGTTTCCACTTCTGCCCCTGTCATCTGCAAAATTTCACCAGCAATTTCTCTGTTCAACTCATTATCCTCAACCAGCAGAATCCTTTTTCCTGTGTAATCTGCTTCAGACAGCTCATCCAGATAATTTCTTGCTGTTTTTTCTTTTCTGCCAGAAGTAAACTGCCGCAATGTAGCCGTCAAACGGGAACGGAACAGCGGTTTTGCAATAAAAGCATCTACGCCTGCAGCCTTTGCTTCTTCTTCGATCTCGCTGAATTCATAAGATGTCAGTACAATAATGGTAATCTCTTTCCCTATCCGTTTCCGGATCTGTCTGGCTGTTTCAATTCCGTCCATATCCGGCATTTTCCAATCTAAAATAACAGCAAAGTAATCATTTTTTAGCTCATGATGTGCATAACAGCGCTCAACGGCTTCTCTGCCGGAGAGAACCCATTCGCCTGTAATCCCAATCTCCTTCAATGTGGCAACTGTACTTTCACAACATGTCTTATCATCATCCACAACCAGAACAGGCAGATTCATCAGATTTCTGTCCTGTTCTTTTTCTTTTTCCTGAAGTTCCAGATAAATTGTTACTGTAATTTTAGTTCCCTTATGTAAGGTGCTTTCCACTTTAATATTACCATTCATCAGGTTCACAATATTTCTGCTGATTGCCATTCCCAGACCTGTTCCCTGGACTCTGGTTGTCCGATGGTCATCTGCGCGGCTGAAAGGATCAAACATGATTTTCTGGAATTCCGGTGACATACCGATCCCATTATCCTCAATCGTAAATTCATAGCATCCAAGTTCCGAAAATCCATTTGGCTTTTCCTCTATGGAAAAAGTAATATTCCCACCATCCGGTGTATACTTGATCGCATTACTCATCAGATTCACAAA
>ENA-ORUN01000526-ORUN01000526.1-human-gut-metagenome-genome-assembly--contig:-NODE-526-length-45533-cov-8.591869_pt1 | contig 45533 bp, 53 predicted proteins | sample MGYA00242080_ERZ509209 | MGnify/ENA primary metagenome ERZ509209 (study PRJEB26280, sample SAMEA2338786) | human gut metagenome | biome: human gut; feature: human-associated habitat; material: faeces... | reverse complement strand
CCATGGACGCACCCTGAAAAAAGGCGGTATCCCGCCAGATTTCAGATGCTCTGGTCTCTGGTAACTTGTTGCCGAGTAGTTCACAGACTAGCCAATATATGTGTTTGAAACATCTGGTAAATCCAAAAACTTCCCACACCGATATGGTATGGGAAGTTTTTGAATATTATTTCTGGTAAAATTCCTGAATACGATCCATCTGGGATGTCATATTGGAAAAAAGTGCATCCACGACCGCCAGGGCGCACATGGACTCTACAACAACAACGGCTCTCGGCACGATAACAGGATCATGGCGGCCATGGATCTCAAGAGAAGTTTCCTCTCCGCTGTCTGTGACGGTATTCTGTGGCTGGCTGATCGATGGGGTCGGTTTGACCGCAGCGCGGAGGATGATCTCACTTCCGTCACTCATTCCACCCATAATGCCGCCGGCGTGATTGGAATTCTTGGTGATCTGTCCGTTTTCCATATGGAAACCATCGTTGTCCTCGGAGCCTTTCATCGCAGAAACCTGGATTCCATCGCCAATCTCCACCGCTTTGACAGCACCGATCGACATGACTGCCTCGGCAAGAACGGCGTCCAGTTTTTCAAAGACCGGATTTCCGAGACCGGCAGGAACGTTTTTGATTCGGCATTCGATGATACCGCCTGCGCTGTCCTGATTCTTCATGCATTCTTCTAGATAAGCCCCTGCTGCCTCGGCTGCCTTGGCGTCCGGCATATAGAAAGCGTTTTTGCTGATCTCTTCTGCATCAAAACTTTCGATCTTTACAGGTCCAATAGATTTGGTGTAGGTGTAGAAAGAGATCTCGAGAGTTTCAAGAATCTTTGCTGCGATCGCCCCTGCTGCCACACGACCGATCGTCTCACGTCCTGAAGAACGGCCGCCTCCGCGGTAATCACGGAAACCATATTTGGCATCAAACGTAAAATCGGCATGTCCCGGACGATAGGTGTAAGCAATGTTGCCGTAATCCCTGGAACGCTGGTCTGTGTTTCTGACTATGAGTGAGATCGGAGTTCCGGTTGTTTTTCCCTCAAAGACACCAGAGAGGATCTCTACAAGATCGCCTTCCTTACGTGCGGTGGTGTAGCGGCTCTGACCAGGCTTACGGCGGTCAAGGAATTTCTGGATATCTTCTTCGTTGAGAGAAAGACCGGCAGGGCAGCCGTCTACGACAGCTCCGAGAGCCTTGCCATGGGATTCTCCCCAGGTGGTAACGGTAAAATGATTCCCAAAACTTGATTTATTCATAAATATATGATTCCTTCCTGAAATATACTGTCCGATATGGTAAAAACCATGCAGACAACCATATTTTAACACGTTAACCCGTGAAAAACAACAGGATAGACAAGGTTTCCGGTGCTTCTATTAAAATTGTGTAAATCCAAAACGGTTGGAATTGACAAAGAACAACACACAACTTATAATGAAAATTGTGTTTGACCTATGGGTTAACAAAAGTTGCTGTGAATGAAATGAGCGGCAACAGACAAATAAGAGTGGAAGGGGAGTGGAATCGTGGTTAGAATGTTTCGAACATCAGATGGAGCGATCCATGAGATTCAGGAACCGCAGGACGGCTGCTGGGTTGCACTGACAAATCCGACAGCGACAGAGATTTTTGAAATTTCAGAACAGTTCCAGATTGAGGTCGACGACCTGCGAGCTCCTTTGGATGAGGAAGAGCGTTCCCGTATCGAGGTAGAGGACACTTACACACTGATCCTGGTGGATGTCCCGATGATCGAGGAGCGTAATGATAAGGACTGGTATGGTACTATTCCGCTTGGTATCATTGTCACAGACAAAATGATCTTTACGATCTGCCTGGAAGACACACAGGTACTGACGAGATTTATGGAAGGGCGTGTCCGCAATTTCTTTACTTATATGAAGACACGTTTTATCCTGCAGATCTTGTACAGAAATGCAAGTATGTACCTGCGCTATCTGCGTATTATTGACAAGAAGAGTGAACAGGTGGAGGAGAAACTACACTTTTCACCGCGAAATCAGGAGCTGATCGAGCTTCTGGAACTGGAGAAATCACTGGTATACTTTACGACATCTCTTCGTTCCAATGAAGCTGTTCTGGAGAAACTGATCAAGATCGAGAGCATCAAGAAGTATCCGGAGGACACCGAACTTCTTGAGGATGTTATCATCGAGAACACGCAGGCGATCGAGATGGCGAATATCTACAGTGGTATCCTTGCCAACATGATGGATGCGTTTGCGTCAGTTATTTCCAACAACCTGAATGACGTCATGAAGATCCTGTCTGTGATCACGATCGTTATGAGTATCCCGACGATCGTGTTCAGCGCTTATGGAATGAATCTGAATCCCTCAGGTATGCCGTTTTCCAGCATACAGTGGGGATTCCTGATCGTCATACTGCTTTCGATCGTGGCAAGTATCGTGGCGGCGATCTTCCTGTCAAAAAAGAAATATTTCTAACATTTCTAGCAGGGGGATTCATCTTTCCAAACAGTATAATGACTGAAAAGGAGAAAAAGTGATTTTATGAATTGGATTGATAAACTGGAACGTAAGTTTGGACGATTCGGGGTTGAGAACCTGACGATGTATGTGATCATCTGTTATGTGGTGGGGTATTTTCTGACTTACCTGAATCCGAATCTGATGGATATGATGAGCCTTGATGTGGCAAAGATCCTTCACGGACAGGTTTGGAGACTTGTGACCTGGGTGATCTACCCGCCAAGCACAGGAAATTTCCTGCTGTTTGTGATCTCTATCCTGTTTTTCTATTATCCGATTGGAACTTCTCTGGAACGTACCTGGGGTGCTTTTCGATATACCCTGTATATTTTTTCCGGACTGTTCTTTGTGCTGATCGCCGCTTTTCTGACTTATTTTATAACAGGTGGTTATGTTACGATCGGTGGAGTGAGCTACATGATTGGCGGCGGAGTGTTTACGACATATTACGTCAGCCTTTCTGTATTTCTTGCTTATGCGATGTCATGCCCGGATATGCAGATCCTTTTGTGGTTTGTGATCCCGATCAAGATGAAATGGATGGCGATCGTCTATGGTGCGATCATTCTTTATGATATGATCACTTATCTGAGAATGGGACTCTGGGTATATGTGGTTCCGATCATTGCCTCTCTTCTGAACTTCGTGCTGTTCTTCTTCAGCACAAGAAACATGCAGCGATATAATCCTAAGGAAGTTCACAGAAGAAGAGAGTTCAAGAAAGCGGTCGCACAGAGCAGGGTCAATCCGGCAACAGGCGGTATCACCAAGCACAAATGCGCAATCTGCGGCAGAACAGAGAAGGACGATCCGAACCTGGAATTCAGATTCTGTTCCAAATGCAATGGAAATTATGAGTATTGTCAGGATCATCTGTTTACGCATCAGCATGTGAAATAACAGGTAATAATAAAAACGAGGAGATATACATTATGAAAAAAGAGCCGTTTGTAACATTAGACAAGCTGAAAGAGATTACAGCACAGTATCCGACACCGTTTCATCTCTACGATGAAAAAGGAATCCGCGAGAATGCAAAAGCATTAAAAGAAGCATTCGCATGGAACAAAGGCTTCAAAGAATTTTTTGCTGTAAAGGCAACTCCGAACCCGTATCTGATCCAGATCCTTCAGGAGTACGGCTGTGGCTGCGACTGCTCTTCCATGACAGAGCTGATGCTTTCCAAGGCGATCGGATGCAAAAAAGGTGATATCATGTTCTCTTCCAACGATACTCCGGAAGCAGAATTCCGTTATGCAGATGAGATCGGCGGAATCATCAACCTGGATGATATCACACATATCGAAGCAGTAGAGCGTGCTGTAGGCAAGATACCGGAGACGATCAGTTGCCGTTACAATCCGGGCGGTGTGTTCAAGATCAGCAATGATATCATGGACAACCCTGGAGATGCAAAATACGGAATGACAACAGAGCAGATCTTTGATGCTTTCCGTATCCTCAAATCCAAAGGAGCCAAGAATTTCGGTATCCATGCATTCCTTGCCAGCAATACCGTAACAAATGAGTATTATCCGATGCTTGCAAAAGTAATGTTCGAACTGGCAGTAAAACTTCACGAAGAGACAGGAGCAGACATCAAGTTCATCAATCTTTCCGGTGGAATCGGAATCCCGTACAGACCAGATCAGACTCCGAATGATATCCGAGTGATCGGTGAAGGTGTCCGCAAGGTATATGAGGAAGTTCTTGTTCCGGCTGGAATGGACGACATTGCGATCTATACAGAACTTGGACGTTTCATGATGGGACCGTATGGCTGCCTGGTAACAAAAGCCATCCATGAGAAACACACCCACAAAGAATATGTCGGTGTAGATGCCTGCGCAGTAAACCTGATGCGTCCGGCTATGTATGGTGCATACCATCATATCACCGTTATGGGCAAAGAGGACAAACCATGCGATCATCTCTACGACATCACAGGATCTCTCTGCGAGAATAACGACAAATTTGCGATCGACCGTTACCTTCCGGAGATCGAGATGGGCGACCTGCTTGTAATCCACGATACAGGAGCACACGGATTTGCAATGGGTTACAATTACAATGGTAAACTCAAATCCGCAGAGATCCTTCTCCATGAGGATGGAAGCTTCGAGATGATCCGAAGAGCAGAGACACCGAAGGATTATTTTGCAACTTTCGACAGCTTCCCGATCTATGAGAAACTTCTTGAGGACGAAGATAAACTTTACAAATAATTTTTGTTATTATTACAGATAATTCCAAAAAACACTTGCAGGGAACCGGAAATTATGATAATATAATTTTCGGTTCTTGTGCCGCTGTGGCGGAATTGGCAGACGCACTTGACTCAAAATCAAGCGGGAAACCGTGCCGGTTCGAGTCCGGCCAGCGGCACTTTAAAAGCCTTGAGTTTTCAAGGCTTTTTTCTTTTGTGAGAACTTTCGTGAGAACCACCTGACAACAAATCTTCGAAATGCTCATTTGCGAGTTTGTTCATTTCCTGTGCTTTGTCTGATAGAGCATGTCTGTAAACTGCTTTAAGTGTTCCATCATTTCCCCAACCGCCGCGTTGCATGATATAAACATCTGGAATTCCCAACGCATGAAGAATAGACGCTGAGTAGTGTCTTAGATCATGGAAGCGGAAATGAGGTAAGTTACATTTCTTTAGGCACTTTTCGAATTTGTCGGTAAGCTGTCCTGGATTCAGACTGACAACCCTTCCTGGTCGGCCTGGTAATTTCCTGATCACGTCATCTGGAAAATCGATATATCGATCGCCAGCAAAAGATTTCGGTGTTTTTATGATCCACCGGTTGTCAATCGTGCGGACCATGTTCTTGCAGACATGAATGACATTGCCGTTTATGTCTGAATGTTCCAGAGCACAGATTTCACCGCGCCTCATTGGTCCGAAAGCAGCAAGAAGCACTGGAATTTCCAATTCAGTTCCCTGTACTGCGTTCATAAGAATCTTTACCTCTGCATCAGAAGGAATATACAGCTCAACACGTTTCTTCTTTGGTAAGGCTGTATTTAGCGCCATAGACGGTCTGTATATCCGTAGTACGGCGGATATTAGGCCATGTATGTTACGAACAGTTTTAGGGGATAATTTGACGGCCTCAAGGTTAATTGCTTTTTGAATATCATCTTGAGTGATGTCGTCAATCTTTATATCCATAAGGGATGGAATGTAATTTCGCTGAATTCCCCTGTAATCTCTGATTGTGCAGGGAGAAAGAATATTTTCCCGCGAGGAAATATAATCTTCAAGTGCTTCTCCGAATTTAAGAGTTCCGGCAGTAATTGAGCTTTGCTCCTTACTTGCGGCCCATTCAGCAGCCATCTGTTCACAGATACGTTTTCCTCTCTTGGTTGGATCATCACAAGTGAAAGACTTCCGAATTTTTCTTTTGCCAATAGTTCCGTCGGGTTTAGTGTATTCTTCGGTATGAGAGAGAACCTGACACCTCCATGATCCGGATGGTAATTTCTTTGCAGTTGCCATAATATCATCTTCCTTTCCTAAAATTGGGTACAAAAATAACAGACACACAAACGTTCTGGTTGTATGTCTGTTCCGAAGATGATACAATATGTTTGCAAAAAGAGCATCTCTTCGGAGATCTGAGCCGGTTCCTGTTGGCGTGGGAGCCGGTTTCTTTTTTATTTGTTTTCTGATGGATTTTCTTTATAATAATTCTCACAAAGTGCATTAAGAATATCTCTATTCCATAAAAAAATTTGTGTCTTTTCTGCTAGTTCTTTAGCTGATTGCGTAAAGTATCTGTTGGTTAGAACGACACCAACATGGCAGTTGTAGTATGATTTTCCTGCAAAAACTTCTTGAACAGCTTTATTTCCTACATCTGAAGAATATCTCTTGCATTGAATTGCATACTTGACTCCAAGTTTTTCGGCTAAAATATCAATTCCCTGGTCGTTGCTTCCTGGGGTCACATAGACATTGGAAAAACCATTTGCTTTAAGGAGCTTTGCGCAGAATTGTTCAAAATCATGCCCTTCCATGTAATCATATTTTCCGTTATACATTCGAATCCTATCATCAATTGGATTGGGGAGAGAGGAAAAGCTTAAATTTGAATCAGAAACTGTATTTTCACTCGAAATGGAATCTATAAGTTCTACAGTCTTTAAAAAATCTTCGAATTGTTCCATCGACATAAGAACTTTTCTTGGTTTAACGCCATCTTCTGGACCAACTACACCAGCATCGCTAAGCTGATCTATAATCCTTGCCGCTCTGTTAAAACCGATTTTAAATAAACGCTGTAGCATACCAATAGATGCTCTGTTTTTTTCTATTATGAATTTTCCTGCTTCTACAAAATAACGGTCAACTTCTAATTTATTTTTGAATTTTGGAGTAGATTCAATATCCAAATTATTTTGGCCTTGAATTTCAGTGTCTTCTTTTGATGAATATTTTTGCGTTGCTTCAAGTGTGAAATCAGAATTATCTGAGATTTGCGTTTCAGCCTCTTTTATTCGCCGCTCCAAGAAATCAATACTTGCTTGCTTCTCTGCGTTAATTTCCATTAAATTTACAGACGGTAATTTGCCAGAAAAATCAACTACTCCTTCAAGTTCAGATAAAGACCTTAAAGTACTATTAAGTTCGTCGAATGATGTATAAAATTCTTCCCGGTCTATCGTTGTATTTAGAATATCAGCCAAGTGATGCGCCTTTTTTAACAAAAAAGCTGCACGATCAGATGGAGAAGGCTTAGGAACTAAATAATTGTCAGGTGGAGTATCTGTTTGTTTTATATCAGGTTGTAATGAAGTATTCTCTTTCTTCTTTTTGCGTTTAAAGAATATACAAAACAAAATTATGAATGCAATAATTCCTAATATAATGCATATTGTTGTATAATTTTCTTCTATAAATTGTCCGGTGGCGCATAGTACAGCAAATAATATAAAGCGTGTTCCACAACCGCCGGTATCCTTTTGTTTTGCCACTTTCTTTTCTCCTAGGATATAGCTTTTATGCTGAAGTTTAATCAGCAGTAATCATTCGCATAACAGCAAACGGTTCAAAATAAATAACATAATTATCAATAGCGGTACACACGCCGTATTTAGATCTGTAGCACTGGATAGCTTCTTTCAGATATTCTTCTGTAGCATCCAGAAAATCTACCATTTCATACAGATTCCTGCACCCAGCTTCATAAGCCCGGATCAGACCGGTTAATCCAATCTTGAGGTTATAACCATATAATCTGGCACGATATTCCTGTTTTTGTTTCATAATATTATCCTGATCCAAAATATCCCCGGAACTGGTGTAATGGTGACCAAGTTCTTCAGCCAGAACACAGGATTTCTCGGCTTGTGTTTCTATATCTTTTCGGATTGCTATCCGTTTTCCTTTAAGCAGACCGTCATGATCTGTCAGAGGATGTTCTTTTACTGCCAGACCATTCTGATCGGCAGCAGTCAGTAACTGTTCGTAATTCAACGGGATCACCCCTTTTAAAATCAAATTGCGGATTTTAAGGATGGGTAGGCATAGCTGTGTTCATACATATATTCTGGGGCACAGTCAATCTCCTCGTCCATCCACGTAACAACTCCATGGACAATCTTGAAATTGCTAAAAATATCAGGATCATTTAAAGGAGTAAATACTTCCTCTTTTAAAACAGTAGCATCAAATACTCTTTTCTCACCGGAAGAGAAAGTAAGAAGTAACATTTTCTCTCCTGTAACCTTTGCATCCTGTATTTTCAATAATTCTTTTGTAGAACCTGCATACAAAATTCCATTTACTTCAAACATGATTCCTCCTTATAATAAAACTCTCTTTTCAAAGTTCATAAATAAAATATGGTTTGACAAATATTTTGAACATTTGTATAATATACTTAACAAGACAACTGGAACGATAGCTGAAACCTATCCGTTTCTGGTGTAATAAGAGTTATAGAAATAGCATCCTACTTGACCAGAGCGGGGATGCTATTTCTTATTTTTCAGATTCAGAATAGCTACGATTAAAAGTCCTGTGTTCAGGATAATCATAAATTCTTCATATGTACTCATAAGCCCCACTCCTTTCTGCAAGACTCAGAAACGGAGTGGTACCGCATCCTCCCAGTTGCCCTGGTAAGTATATTATATTGTCAAAGTATCTGCGTATTCGGTCGAATACAATCTAATCCCACATAGAATCATCATTCATAATATCAAGATCATGCTGAACACCCTCCGGTGTCTGCTCAACGTCTGTGCGGGCATGGGCGGCTAGAACGTCTTCCTCCATCTGCTGAGCGGAGAGAAGACTTTTTGAATAGGTGAGGACCTTACCTTGATTATGCGGGGATAATTGTTCATATACTGCAGTGAGTTCCCGCGTTTTTGAATAGGCACCTATAGTTTCTGGCAATAAAGTTGTTTGGCTGGTTCGACCAAGTAAAAAATCTGTATCTACATTGAAATAGTCAGCTATCTTTTCGAGAGTTTCAAAATCAGGTTCCCTTGCACCGGTTTCATACATTCCGATAGTACTGCGAGAAATACCTATCTTTTCAGCCATTTCATTTTGCGTCAGGTTAGATGAAAGACGTAACTGACGGAATACGTTTTGGAAGTTTCCCATAATGCCCCTCCTGTGTAGTTTCTAAAATCATGTTATCACAGAACGTGATAAAAGTAAATACAAAAATGTCACGAATAGTGATTGACAAAAGACACAGATGGTGATATATTTCAATTAGTCACAAAACGTGACAGAAAGGAGGGGTAATGGTGATTCCATACGGAAAAAGGTTGATAGAATTACGGGGGAATAAAAGCCAGGCGGAAGTGGCAAAGGGCATAGGAATTGCTACATCTACGCTTGGAATGTATGAAACACAGCAAAGAACTCCTAGAGATTCTATTAAAATTGCAATTGCAAATTATTATGGAAAAACTGTGCAAGATATTTTTTTTACTCCGTAATGTCACGAAAAAGGACAAATAAATTTAATACCAGAAAGGAGTGAACAAAATGGACAGAGCAACACTGCGGGTTTCTGCGTATATAAGACAAAAAGGATTTAATTTGTCGGATATATCACGGAAAACGAAAATTCCGTATATGGCATTATATGACAGCCTTTTTAATGAAAAAAGAAATCGCGATTTACGAGTGGACGAATTTCTGACACTGTGCAAACATCTTGATGTCAATCCGATAAGTTTTGCGGATAATTCGTACGAAAGAAGGGCAGTTTAGATGGACAATACGAAGAAAGAAATAGATCACCTGCGTAAGCAAATAAGAAGTTTGGGGACTGCTTTAGTGCTTACACAGGTGACTATGATAACTTTACTTATTATTTGGAGCCGTCAGTATCTTCAGCTTCTTCGGAACTATCAAGATCTTTTGCAGTCGATGCAGTTGTGTCTTGAATCTGTGAAAACTGTTTATTCTGTTCTTCAACAGCTTCTTTTAACTCCTTGATGGATTCGGCTTCACTGGAAGAAGAAACATCTACATTATGGAGAAGCTGCTGTAATAACTCGTTCTGGGAGCGTTGAAGCTGAAGCTGGGCTTCTTCGATTTGCATTTGCTTAGTCTGCGTTGCTTGTGATGACTTTGATTGGATAATAGAAAGCGAAATCGAGACCATTGCACTGAGGATTATTCCTATAATAGCAACGAAAGTGGATGTAGGAATTTTTATTCTATGATTTCCAAGAGGAATGTAAACAGAATCGGGTAATTCATATGTTTTGATGACAGATTCATCGGCGATTACAAAATCGTCTTCGGATAAATCGCTAAAATTATCAGGGCAGTTTGATTTCGGTGCGCTGTCTGCAAGCTGTTGTTGAAGATCTTGGAGTGAAATTATAGCTTTTAGAGATTCATTCAAACTGTTGTACATACCGGCTGTTATATTATCGCGTACACTGGCCGTTATAGCTTCGGACATTTGGGAAAGAGAGTCGGCAAGTGATGAAAACATAGCAGGCGTGTACGACTGAAGAAATTGCTTGTAAGGTTTGACTATTTCTTCTTGAAGCTGTTGTATTTGAGCAGTTAACACTTCAGGAGAAAAAACAGTTTGCAAATATTCAGAATATACACTTGAAAGTCTGTTCAAAGAATCTTGTAGTTCTGAACATATGAAAGGGTTGAATTTTTGAGAGTTTCCCATAGATACCTCCTAGAGTAAATATTCAGGCATGCCAGTGCCTGTGATTAAAAGATAGGAGATAAGCAAGAAAAAGTCAATGGTTTAAGACCAGAAAGGAGATATATGTTAGATTATTTCGTCAGTGAAAATATTCTTGGTCAGGTTTCAATTCAGCTCGAAATGACGAGCCACGATTGGTCGAGATTAAAAGCGTCTGCCGCGTGGACGCAGGTGGAGCAGATTCTAATGGAATCTGAAAAACAAAATAGCCACTGCTTTCGCCATAACCAGACAAGCAAATCGGAAAAGCAGGGAGAGGGTGAGAAAAGAATGAAGAAAACAGCAGTACCCAAATTAATGATCGCAGCAGTTGGAACAGCAACATATGTTTTCCTTGATGGAAAATGTATCAGTGACGGACTGGAGGACTTGAAGTATTCGTCAGTGGATAAGGATGGAAAACTCAGTCCTATCTTAGACATGAAAATTAACGTTAGCAGTTTCTCTTTTGAGTCAGGAATGACCATTGAGGAATTTCTGGAAAAAAGTACAGAGATCAAAAGAATGTTCCAGCAGTCCGATCAGGAAAAGAAGGAACTGCTGGAACCAAAGGAAGAGGTTTAATCTTCTTCTTTCAGGACATCAAGGTTAATGGTTATAGTGCCGAGGATATTCTGAAAATCATCTTTCCAGGACACATATCCTTTAGCCATCAATTCTTCGAGCGCAGCTGAGTGATTAGGAACGCTCATGTATTCAATAAAATCGAAAGAATTGTTGCCGGTTGTTTTATACAATTCGGCAAGATGTTTCATGAAAGCCATAGCATCTGGACTTAACATACGTATTCTCCTTTCATATGTACTTGGGTATGCCAGTACCCTGTATTTATAGGATAGAAGCAATGAAGAGGAGAGTCAATAAAACTCATTCGACAATCTAATTAAAACTTTATAAACAAAACGAAAGGAGTGAGAAAAATGGCAATACGTTACACCACGGAAGCCAAGAAATATATTCTGCTCAAAGGAAATATTGCAAAGCGGATGGAAGCCGAGCGCGTTTCCGATGAGCAGATGGCGGCCGCAACAGGTATGAAAGTCAGAACATACAAAGAAAAGAAAAATTATCCTGAGAAATTCACATATCCGGAACTCCGAAAGGTATTCATCAGATTGAAGTTTCCAGAGGATGAGATTTTGGAGGCATTGACATGAAGGACTTTATTGATTCCGCTCTGATCGGAAGTTTAGCTACATACTTGCCGTTCTGGATCATCGACAGCACCGTCCAGAGAATCGTTTTGGCAATAGGATTATCCATTATGGTTTATGCCGGCAAGCTGTGGCTGATGGAACAGGCAGAAAAGTAATAATAGAAAAGGATCCTCAGAGCAGCAACTCATAAGGATCCAAAAAGTAATAGTTTATCACCCTTTCATTGTAAAGGGGAAAAGGAGAAAATGCAAGTATGAGTATGAAAATTAATAAGCTGGAAATCGAAAATGTTAAGCGTATCAAGGCTGTAAAGGTAGAGCCTAAGGCAAATGGCCTCACAGTAATCGGTGGAAACAATAATCAGGGGAAGACTTCTGTTCTTGATTCTATTGCATGGGCACTGGGAGGAGAACGCTATAAGCCGTCCCAGGCGACCAGAGAAGGATCCGTAGTTCCGCCTGTGTTACATATTGTCATGAACAATGGTCTTGTCGTAGAGCGTAAAGGAAAGAACAGTGCGCTGAAGGTCACAGATCCGAACGGCCAGAAAGCAGGACAGCAGCTTTTGAATGAGTTTGTGGAACAGCTGGCACTAGATCTTCCGAGGTTTATGGAAGCTTCTGGTGCGGAGAAAGCAAGAGTGCTTTTGCAGATCATTGGTATTGGTCCTCAGCTGACACAGTTGGATCAGAAAGAAAAAGAACTTTACCAGGAACGTTTATATGTTGGACGTACAGCAGACCAGAAAGAGAAGTTTGCCAGAGAACAGACCTATTATCCGGATGCTCCAAAAGATCTTATTTCTGTATCGGAGCTGATCAGACAGCAGCAGGAGATTCTTGCCAGAAATGGAGAGAACCAGAGAAAGAGAGAACAGTTACATCAGTTGGAACAGAAGTATCAGAGCATCAATGATCAGATGGCTGCTCTTTTGGCAGAACAGAAACAGGTAGAAAAAGATTTGGAGACTGCAAGATGTTCTGCAGCAGATCTTCACGATGAATCCACAGAAGAGCTGGAGCAGAACATCTCCAATATTGAGGAGATCAACCGTAAAGTAAGAGCAAATCTGGACAAAGAAAAGGCAGAAGATGATGCCAGGAGTTATCGTGATCAATATAATCTGCTCACAAATAATATCGAAGAAACCAGAGAGGAAAGAATCAAACTCCTGAGCACGGCAAAGCTTCCACTTCAGGAATTGTCCGTAGAAGAGGGAGAGCTGATCTACAAAGGGCAGAAATGGGACAACATGTCAGGATCTGACCGGTTAAAGGTATCAACTGCGATCGTAAGAAAGCTGAACCCGAACTGTGGTTTTGTCCTTCTGGATAAGTTGGAACAGATGGACGTGCAGTCTCTGCAGGAATTCGGAGAATGGCTGGAAGTGGAAGGGCTTCAGGCAATTGCCACACGTGTAAGTACTGGTGATGAATGCTCAATCATTATCGAAGATGGATATGTAGTTGGCCAGGAACATCCGGAAGAACCGAAAAAGAAAGAATGGAAGGCAGGTACGTTTTAAATGGAGATTACCAGAGGAAAGATTCCATGTGCAAAAAAAGTTGTTATTTACGGGCCAGAAGGGATTGGCAAGTCTACATTCGCCAGTCAGTTTCCAGATCCGGTATTCATTGATACGGAAGGAAGTACTAATTCGATGGATGTGGCGAGACTGCCAAAGCCTACAAGCTGGCAGATGCTCCTGGAAGAAGTCCAGTATGTAAAAATGCATTCAAATGTCTGCAGGACACTGATCATTGATACCATTGACTGGGCAGAATCCATGTGCATCCAGAGTATTTGCGATAAATACCAGAAAACAGGCATTGAAGATTTTGGCTACGGAAATGGTTATGTCTATACGAAGGAAGAGATAGGAAGGTTCCTGAATAATCTTTCTGAAATTGTAGAGGCAGGAGTGAATATTGTCCTTACTGCACATGCCCAGATCCGGAAGTTTGAACAGCCGGACGAACTGGGTGCCTATGACCGATGGGAGTTAAAGCTTGGAAAGAAAACAGCTTCCCAAACCTCTCCGTTGATCAAAGAATGGGCAGACATGCTGTTGTTTGCAAACTATAAAACATTTTCAGTTGCGGTAGATGATAAAGGTCAAAAGAGAAAAGCCCAAGGCGGGGAACGTGTTATGTACACGTCCCATCATGCCTGCTGGGATGCGAAAAACCGCTATGGGCTTCCAGATCAGGTACCATTCAGCTTTTCATCAATTGCACATATCATTGAAAGTAAATCGGCAGAACAGCCGAAATCAGAGCCGCAGCCTGAATATCAGGTGCAGCAGCCCAAAGCTGCCCCGCCTGCACCGGAATCAACTCAGCCAGCATATACCGCAGGAGAACAGATGAACCTGCCTTTAGAGAAACCGAAAGAACCAGAACCTAAGGGAAACTTCCCCCCGGCAGACCCTGCGATTCCAAAAGCTTTGCGTGATCTGATGGAAACGAATCATGTAGATGAATGGGATATTCAGAATGTTGTGGCTGCAAGAGGATATTATCCTTCGGACGTAAAGATCAGAGATTATGACAGAGACTTTATCGATGGATGTCTGGTGGGAGCATGGCCACGGGTTTATGCGATGATCAGAGAGATGAAAGAAAAACAGGAAATACCGTTTAACAATTAAGGAGGGCAAGTGATATGGCAATAGAAGGAAGAGAATTCGGATGGGATGATACCATCAAAGCAGATGCACAGGAGTTTGAGCCGCTTCCGGAAGGTGATTACAATGTAACGATCGAAAAATTTGACCGGAGCAGATCATCAGGAAGCGGAAAGCTTCCAGCCTGCAATATGGCAGTTGTGTACTTTGTTGTGCATGCTCCAGAAAGAAACGTAACAATCCGCGAGAACTATATACTGCATAGCAGTCTTGAATGGAAACTGTCCGAATTGTTTCGTGGCGTTGGTCTTAAAAAGGAAGGTGAAGAGCTCCGTATGGACTGGAATGCGCTTCCTGGTAAGACTGCACGTGCAAAGATCAAGCTGGAACCAGGGAAAAAAGATCCAACTAAAAAATATAATGTTATTGACAAGCTTTATCCAAAAGAAGTGTCAAAACCGGCATTTACACCAGGAGGATTTTAAATGGAACTGCGACCTTATCAGCAGGAAGCAAAGGAAGCAATCTTTGAACAGTGGGACAATGGAGTATTAAAGACTCTGCTGGTGCTTCCTACAGGATGCGGCAAAACGGTTGTGTTTGCAAAAGTTACGGAAGACTGTGTGCGGCAGGGAGACAGAGTACTGATCCTTGCCCACAGAGGTGAACTGTTGGAGCAGGCTGCTGATAAATTAAAGAAGACAACGGGATTGGGATGTGCGATGGAAAAAGCTGGTTCTTCTTGTCAGGGGAGCTGGTTCCGTGTGGTCGTTGGATCTGTGCAGACACTTATGAGGGAGAAACGGTTGAGTAGCTTTGAACCGGATTATTTTGATACGATCATCATTGATGAAGCACATCACTGCATTTCTGGCAGTTATCAGCGTGTACTGCAGCATTTTTCACATGCACATGTACTGGGAGTTACTGCTACACCGGATCGAGGCGATATGAGAAATCTTGGTACATATTTTGAATCCCTGGCTTATGAGTATACCCTTCCAAAAGCAATTAAGGAAGGGTACCTTTCTCCTATCAAGGCATTGACAATCCCATTAAAGATCGATATGAGCGGAGTGTCTGTGCAGGCGGGAGATTTTAAGGTGAGTGAGATCGGGACAGCCCTGGATCCTTACCTGCAGGGAATCGCAGAAGAGATGCAGAAATACTGTAAGGATAAAAAAACAGTTGTGTTTCTTCCATTGGTAAAGACCAGTCAGAAGTTTCGCGACCTGCTGAACGAATATGGTTTTCAGGCGGCAGAAGTAAATGGGGGCAGTCAGGACAGAGCGGAGATCCTCAGGGATTTTGACCAGGGGAAGTACAATGTGCTGTGCAATTCCATGCTTTTAACGGAGGGCTGGGACTGTCCGTCTGTTGATTGCATTGTCGTGCTCCGACCAACAAAGGTAAGGAGCCTTTATTGTCAGATGGTAGGACGAGGCACCAGATTATCCCCGGAAACAGGAAAAGACCATTTGTTGCTGCTGGATTTCCTATGGCATACGGAGCGGCATGAACTGTGTCATCCTGCAAGCCTGATCTGTGAAAACGAAGAGGTTGCACAGAAAATGACAGAGAACCTGGAAAAGGAAGCCGGCATGCCGGTTGACATTGAAGAAGCAGAGAAAAAGGCATCAGAAGATGTTGTGGCACAGCGCGAGGAAGCTCTGGCGAAACAGCTTGCGGAAATGAAACGAAGAAAAAAGAAACTTGTGGACCCGCTGCAGTTTGAGATGTCGATTCAGGCAGAAGACCTGACAAATTATGTACCTTCTTTTGGGTATGCGATGCAGCCGCCTTCTGAAGAACAGAAGAAAAAGCTGGAAAAACTGCAGATCGATCCAGAGGGGATAGATAATGCAGGAAAGGCAGATCTTCTCATCGATCGGTTACAGCAGAGGGTCAAAAATAATATGGCATCACCCAGACAGATCCGGCAGCTTGAAGGCAGGGGATTCCAGCATGTTGGAACCTGGACATTTGAGCAGGCAAAGAATGTAATTGACAGGATTGCAGCCAACGGATGGAGAACACCTTCAGGCATTCATCCGCAAAGTTATACACCACAGGAACATAAAGGAGCATAAACATGGAGCAGAGGACAAGTCTGACAGAAATAATTGAATACATTGATCCAGGCTCTTTGAATTATCAGGAATGGGTAAATGTCGGCATGGCCCTGAAACAGGAAGGTTATTCTGTCACTGTATGGGACCAGTGGAGCCGGAGGGACTTTGGCAGATATCATTCTGGAGAATGTGAGCGAAAATGGAAAAGTTTCTCTGGTTCTTCTTCTCCGGTAACAGGAGGCACGATCGTTCAGATGGCAATGGAGCATGGTTGGGTTCCGGAAAAAGGACATGAACTGGACTGGAACGACAGCATACAGGCAGACAGTGATCGTGTTGTAGTGGATAAGAACTGGCTGGAGGGTCAGGAGATTCAGGAACCACAGGACTGGAATCCGGCAGAACAGCTGATCTGTTATCTGGAGACTTTGTTTGAAGCCGGAGAAAACGTTGGTTATGTAACAGGCAGCTGGGAAAAGACCGATGAAAAAGGGACACGGTGGCTGCCACAAAAAGGCAGCTGGGATCGCACTGCAGGACAGCTCATTGAGCAGCTGAATGGCTGTAATGGAGATATTGGTGCTGTACTTGGTGATTACAATCCGGAAGCCGGAGCGTGGATCCGTTTTAATCCATTGGATGGAAATGGCTGTAAAAATGAAAATGTAACAGAATACAGATATGCACTTGTGGAATCTGATCGCATGGATCTGGAGAAACAGAATGCCATTTTGCGGGAACTGGAGCTTCCGATCGCCTGCCTGGTGTATTCCGGAAAGAAAAGCCTTCACGCGATCGTGCGCGTAGATGCAGCAGATTATAACGAATACAGGAAACGTGTAGATTATCTCTATGAGGTCTGCCAGAAGAATGGAATTGATGTAGATACGCAGAACAGAAATCCTTCCAGGTTGTCCAGAATGCCTGGCGTACAGCGTGGGGAAAAGAAACAGTTCATTGTAGATACGAATCTGGGGAAATCTTCCTGGAACGAATGGTATGAGTGGATTGAGGGTATCAATGATGATCTTCCGGAACCAGAAGGGCTGGAGGAGGTCTGGGAAAACCTTCCGGAACTGTCACCGTGCCTGATTGAAGGAATCCTCAGGAAAGGTCATAAGATGCTAATCGCCGGTCCTTCCAAAGCCGGTAAGTCATTCCTGCAGATAGAACTGTGTATTGCCATAGCTGAAGGCAAGAAATGGCTGCAGTGGTACTGTGCGCAGGGACGTGTTATGTATGTCAACCTGGAACTGGATAGAGCGAGCTGCCTGCACCGATTTAAAGATGTTTATACAGCAATGGGAATCTCTCCGGAGAATCTGAAAAATATTGATATATGGAATTTAAGAGGTAAGTCGGTACCGATGGATAAGCTGGCACCAAAGCTGATCAGAAGGGCTGCAAAAAAAGACTATGTAGCGATCATTATCGACCCGATTTATAAAGTCATCACCGGTGATGAGAACAGTGCCGATCAGATGGCAAACTTCTGTAATCAGTTCGATAAAGTCTGCACAGAACTCGGATGTGCCGTGATCTACTGCCACCATCACAGCAAAGGCAGTCAGGGCGGTAAGAAATCCATGGACCGTGCGTCTGGCTCTGGCGTATTTGCCCGTGATCCGGATGCACTGCTGGATCTGATTGAACTGGAACCAAGCGAAGCCCTGATGAAGCAGGAAGAGAATAAAGCTGTCTGCGGAGCCTGCAAGAGCTATCTGGATGCGCATTTTAAGTGGCAAGATGACCTTTCACAGGATGATTTGCTGAGCAGTGTACAAATGCTGGACTATTGCAGGGAACACCTGGATAAATGGCAGATGAAGGCCTTGGAGCGACAGATAGAGGCTGCAAAAGATACCGTAAAAGCAAAGACTGCCTGGAGAATAGAGGGAACGCTCAGAGAGTTTCCAAAGTTTGAACCGGTCAATTTGTGGTTCGATTACCCGGTACACCGCATTGATCAAGTTGGAAGCCTTAAGGATCTGCAGCTGGAAGTAGAGAAACCAATGTGGCAAAAAGGAAAAGAGATGCGCAAGAAACAAAGTGAACAGGTACGCAAGGCTAAAAAAGAAAAATACAAGATGGCAATAGAGAATTTTCGTTTTGAACATGAAGACAAATATCCGACTGTAAAAGAATTATACGAAGTCCTGAAATCAGACGCAGAGGCAACCGGAGAGAAACATCCGGAAGAAAAAACAATCCGAAATTCGTTAAAAGAAATCGGATTTATGGTAGATAAAAATACACATTGTCTTTGCCCGTTACCTTAATTACGGGAATCGGGAATACTTGCCCGTAACCTAGGTTATGGGAATAGCGGGAAAATTCCTGCAACCTTGATTACGGGAACGGGAATGTTCCTGCCCTTTACTTAGGTTACGGGAACGCGGGAACTTGCCTGCCCGGCACCTATATATAAATATATACACGGGAATCGGGCAAGCCCTCTGTACGGGTTATTCCCACCCTAAGTGTGGGGCGATTGAGGACGCCCCCACAACGGGTTAGGAGAATACCCGCCCAGTACAGTCGCGCAGGAAAGGAAGAAAAGAAAAAAATGACAAGTGAGAAAATGACGATAACAATTCCAATTATGTTTTTTGATCATTGGATGAAAGATATGCCAGAAATTAAAACAAGAGAAAGAAAAGGGAAGATTCGATCACGGGATGCTGATGTTCTGTCTTGGATGGATAAGCCAGAAAATTCAGCTGTCATTACCGTCATGGTTCTTCGAGAAATCTTACAAGAATGCATTCGAAGGGGGATTATAATTTATAATCCAACAAAAAGGACGTGGAGAGGAGTTGATTATGATGGCGACTGAATTTTTCCTGGCGATGAATCCGCCGACAGTAACACATCAGGAACACAAAGTAGCTGTTGTGAAAGGCAGACCGGTCTTTTATGATCCACCAGAATTGAAAGCAGCCAGACAGAAGCTGATGGCACATCTTGGTGGAGAAGTTCCGGAAGAACCGTATAGAAAAGGTGTCAGGCTGATCACAAAGTGGTGCTTTCCTGATGATGGCAAACATGGGAACGGTACCTACCGGATCACGAAGCCTGATACAGATAATCTCCAGAAGTTGTTAAAGGACTGCATGACCAGAGTTGGATTCTGGGAGGATGATGCATTGGTGGCATCCGAGATAGTTGAGAAGTTCTGGGCGCAGATTCCAGGGATCTATATCAGGATTGAAGAATTATGACAGGAAAAGAATTACTAAAGCTCTGGGAGCTGTATCCGGAAGCCAGGAGCTTATATGAACAGTACAACGACATCCTGTTGGAAGATGATGCTGCCTGGAAAGAACTTGTAGATACAGCAGAAGAACTGATACAAAACAACAGTTCCGATTTATCCCAGGAAGTAATTCTGGAAACAGTCAGACAATTGGAGTATTTGGCGAAGAGGAGAAGATCTGGATGGAGAAGATAAAATTAAAACCGTGCCCGTTTTGTGGTGGCAAAGCAAGTCTGATCAAAAATGAATGTCCTGATACGGGGTATGTAGGATGGTTCGTATATCATGATTGCCGAAAGTTCGGACCTCACGGAATTAAGACAAGACTTGATAGAGATCCGAAGTGTGCTGCGCAGGCATGGAACAAGAGGAAGGAATGAACCAGTCAATGCTGATCTTGGACACCCCGGCGAATTGCGAATGCTGTTTATGTTTGAGCGGGATTACGCTTGCGTGTACTGTATGCAGGGCCAAGGGAAAGATTATCGAGGATCCTTTCAACAAGCTGTGGTGGTGTCCACTTATACCATTAAATCCAGAGAAAGAAGGTAAATAAATGAGTAGTGTAAAAATGATCAAACTTGAAGACGGGGATTATGTCCCGGAAGAGTGCTGCACATTTGTCAGGAACTTTGAAACGGGCGAAATGGAAATAGATGATGTCATCCTGCCGTGTGGTTGCGACTGCTCGCGTGGTGGCACCCTTGATATTTCATGCGAAAGCTGTGTGATTCAGAAGATAATGAATGAGTATGGTGAACAGGAAGAGAACAGATGGATTCCAGTCAGCGAGCGGCTGCCAGATCCGGATGAATATATTCTGGTATCATTTGAGAACTTTTCTGTTCCGATGATTAGCAGATACACAGTAGATGATGAAGATAACGGTACATTTAGAATAGGCGATGAAGTTGACAGTTTTGTTGATAATGACTTGTTTGTCAATGCATGGATGCCGCTTCCGAAACCATACAAGGAGAAAATGAACGATGATTAATTTAGCAAATATATGTGTTCTGATCAGAACGCAAGAGGAATACGAGAAGATTTTGGAAGAGGCAAGAAAACAGGGATATAAATGGTATGGAGAAAAAGGCGTGTTTGTGCTTGGAGATCAGCAACTTCCAGATATATTAAAGTTTTATTCAGATAAAACTGTTGTAAGGCAAGCATGCCCTGACCATACATATAAGTTGTATGAAGCATCTGAACTGCTTGGAACAAAAGAACTGACCGCCAGAGAATTTATCGACTGGATGGTAAGGTTTTCAGGTTGCAGCTGTAATAATTACAGAAAATGTGTTCTTGGAAATGAGAATACAAAATGCAAGAAAATGTTGTGCGATACAGATACATGGAAAGGCAACGAGGATGAATTGCTTGAACTTGCTAAGGCAGGCGAAACAGATATCATGTCAATGAAAGAAAAAAGCGTTTCAATAATCGAAAATTTTATTGAAGCACCTGACCGCTCTAAAATAACTGATGAGTTCGTTGATTGTTTGAAATTTGCGGTTGATAAGCTGAAAGAGGTGAGCAAATGACAATAGGCGAAAGAATTAAGCGGGTACGCCGCGCAAATAAAATGAGCCTCAAAGCATTCGGTTCTGAGCTGGGTGTGGCTGATAGAACCGTGATGAACTGGGAGAAGAACAACAGCGGAGTGCCATTTGAGATGGCAATACAGATTTGCCAGAAGTTCGGGTGTACGTTGAACTGGTTGGCGGGAATTAAAGAAGAAGCTCAGGAGAAACAGATTCCGAAGAAGCCGGAAAACATGAAAACTATTTTTGATTTTTCTGGCAGATATTATGCAACAAATGGTGAATGCCCTGTATGTGGTGCAGAGGTATTGAGCAGTTCGAGTGTGTATTGTAATAAGTGTGGGCAGAAACTTGACTGGAGAGAGGAGATAAGAAGATGACATACAGAAATCATGAGGGTTACCCGGACCCGACTTCTGGACGGGCTATAAACGGAGTACGATGGGAAGAATTGCAGCGTCTGAGAGAAAAAGAACATAATCTGAAACGCGGGCAGCGGGTTACGTTATATGTAAAATGCCAATCAGAAGAGGCGAGAGATCGTGGACGTGCGAAGAATTCAGAAAAAATCAGAAAGCCATATTGGGTAGTAGAATTGTACAGATATTGTGTGCTTTTGGAGGATGAGAAAGGCTATCGAACAGCACCTTCATACATACAGCTGCAGTCATTAATGAGAGGTGGGGATTGATGGAAATTAAGGTCACAAGAGATCTGCTGGACCATTACCGGAAAATGAAGCAGGAAATACCGGTACTGGAGCTGGAACTTCAGATGATGAAGAACACAGATACTGGGTTAGGAAATAGTGTTATATTGGACGGCAGAACCGGCTATCCTAGACCGCAGAGCGTTGTCGGATTTGATCAGAAGAAATATGATCGCCGGAGAAAGACTCTGGAACACAAAAAAGAGAAGGTTAAAGCTATGGACCAGTGGATAGACGATATCAAGGATGGCCAGACGAGATGTGTGTTCCGGATGTTTTATAGGCAGGGAATGACCTGGAAGACGATTGCGAAGCAGATCGGCATGCCGCACAATGAAGATTATCCGAGATTACATATCCGAGATGCGTATTTAAAAAAATGTGGGATAAAATGAAAAAGGTCGGAAAAGTCGGAAATGTCGTTGTATGATGAGAATGTAGCCAAAGGCTTAGAGGCCGGCGGCTCTTTTCTCCTCATTTCGTAAATAGAAATGTGAAAATATTCTACCCCAAGAATATAATTTTCAAAAGGGACCTCGTAGAAATTACGGGGTTCTTTTTGTGTAGTTTTCCGATATGGACATTTGCAAACAAATGTTCTATAATGCAAGTACATGTAAAAAGAAAAAATGATTTATAACATGGCACCCTTCGGGGTGCTTTTCTAATGCCATTTTTCATACAGCGTGCACAGCACCAGCGTAGTCTTCGACGTAAGACCTCCTTTCTGACGGTGGCAATCGGCTGTTGTTTTATGGTGCTGGCAGGACTGTATTTCATAATATCCAAAACCGACGAATGAGAGGTGGTGAGGCTTGGCAAGAGTACCAGATCAGAGAGTAGAGCAGGCCAAGGCATTATATGACAAAGGCTTGAAATTAATAGACATTGCCAATCAGTTAGGAATTCCAGAAGGAACAGTCCGAAGCTGGAAGAATAGATACAAATGGGATTGCAACGTTGCAAAAGAAAAACGCAACGTTGCGAGAAAAAAAAGAGGTGCTCAAACTGGAAACAAAAATGGTTCTGGTGGACCGCCTGGAAATAAAAAAGCAGAGAAGTACGGATTCTTCTCAAAGTATCTCCCCGAAGAAACCAGGGAGATACTTTCTGCCATTGATCATGCTGATCCGCTGGATCTTCTGTGGCATCAGATACGGCTTGCTTATGCTGCTATCATCCGAGCACAGCGCATTGCTTACGTGAAAGACCAGCAGGATAAGACCATTGAGAAGATTGAAGAGAAAGATGGAAATGTCATTGGCGAGAAATGGGAAGTGCAGCAGGCATGGGATAAGCAGAATAACTTCCTGAAGGCTCAGGCCAGAGCTCAGGGCGAACTCAGGAACATGATCAAGCAGTATGACGAGATGCTTCACAAGAATTGGGAAGCTGCTTCTGAGGAACAGCGCGCCCGAATCGCACAGATGAAGGCACAGACGGATAAACTTACCGGCAATAACCAGGAGATTGAGGACCTGGACGATATAGAAGGCGAGATCTATGGCAGCAGTGAATAAATTTACCAAAAAGAAAACTATTTTATATCGTTTTTCTGAGAAACACAAAGAATACATCCGCAGATGCAGGGAATGTTCTTACAATGTGGCAGAGGGTGCCGTTCGTGCTGGTAAGACAGTTGATAATGTCTTTGCTTTTGCACATGAGCTGAAGACCACCCCAGACAAGATCCATCTTGCAACTGGATCTACAATGGCGAATGCCAAAATGAACATTGGTGACTGCAATGGGATGGGGCTTGAATGGATCTTTCGCGGACAGAGCCATTGGGGAAAGTACAAAGACAATGAAGCGTTATTTATCAAAGGTCCGGCAACCCATAACAGGCAGAAGATCGTAATCTTTGCAGGTGGAGCCAAAGAGGACAGCTACAAGAAAATCCGTGGTAACTCCTATGGCATGTGGATCGCGACCGAGATCAACCTTCATCACGATAACACCATCAAAGAAGCATTTAACCGACAGCTTGCGGCAAAGAGATTAAAAGTATTCTGGGATCTTAACCCGGATAATCCGAGAGCTGCTATTTATTCTGAATATATCGACAGATACCAGAAACAGCAGGAAGAGAATAATTTTCCGGGCGGTTACAACTATATGCACTGTACCATTTATGACAATATCAACATTACCACAGAACGTTTGCGAGAGATTGAGAGCAGATATGATGTTAACTCAATCTGGTATATGCGGGACATCAAAGGAATGCGCGTTGTTGCAAATGGTCTGATCTATCGCAGATTTGCAGATGACATCAGCACCAGGAAGTTTGGTTTTGCTATGAAAGAGAAACCGAAGGATATCATGGAGATCAATCTAGGCATTGACTTTGGAGGATCTGGCTCAGGTCATTCTTTTACAGCCACAGCGATCACAAGGGGATTTCAGATGGTTATCCCTCTGGCATCTGAGTGGATCAGCTGTAAAGATGAAAGCGGAAATCCGATAGAGATCGATCCGGATATGCTGGGTAGAATGTTTTGCAACTTTGTTCAGAAGATTTTGAGTCGGCATGGATATGTGACAGTGGTCTATGCGGACAGTGCAGAACAGACTTTGATCGCAGGAATACGCAGCAGTCTAAGAAAGAATGGTCTTGGCTGGATCAGAGTAGAGAATGCATTGAAGACGGAAATCAATGACCGTATTAATGCAACTTCGATTTTGATGGCGCAGGGGCGTTTTGCATATATGGATGGGGAATGCGACAGCCTGGTAAATGCTCTGTGTACTGCAGTCTGGGATCCGAAAGAATTGACAAAGAATGTAAGACTTGATGATGGAACCAGTGACATTGACTCACTGGATAGCTTTGAATATACGATTGAGCGGCAGATCAGTCAGCTCATCAGGTATGGGTGATTAACATGAATTATACAAAAATGTATCAGGCATTGCGGAAGATCCTGGATAAGGATGAGCAGATTGATTATGCCATGAGTAACAGGACTGCAGCACATATAGAACTGTGGTCAAAAATGTACGAAGATATGTCGCCGTGGCTTAATAAAAATATACAGAGCGCAGGAATTGCGGCAACGGTATCGGGAGAGATTGCCAGGCTGACAGTACTGGAAGTGAAGAGTGAAGTATCAGGAAGTGCAAAGGCGACATACATCAATAAGTTTTATCAGAAGGTGATTGAGAAGCTGAGAACACAAGTCGAGTATGCAAATGCAAAAGGCGGCCTTGTTTTTAAACCGTATGTAAATGCAGACGGTATATCAATTCAGTACATCCAGGCGGATAACTTCTTCCCACTGGAATTTGATACGGAAACGATTACAAAATGCGCGTTTCTTGATCAGTTTCGGAAAAACAATGAAATTTATTCCAGAATAGAAATACATTCCCTGAAAGATGGGATGCTGAACATTCGAAACAGAGCGTTTGTTTCTAAAACAGAGGGAATGATCGGAACAGAAATTCCTGTAGGATCTGTTGCACGATGGTCTGAACTGGCGCAGGAGATTACTTTTTCAGGAACAGATAAACTGCCATTTGGCTATTTCAGAGTACCGCTTGGAAATAATAAAGATGCAAACAGTCCTTTGGGAGCATCAGTATTTTCAAGAGGAGTGGAACATATCCAGGAAGCTGACAACCGATATTCTCAGATCAACTGGGAGTATGGAAGTAAGGAAACAGCCATTCATATCGCACAGAGTCTGCTGAAATATCGGAAGGACACAGATAGTTTTGAATATCCTGCCGGAAAGCAAAGGCTATACAGGGCAGTTGAATACAATACAGGACCGGTTGATAAGCCTTTTATGGAAGTGTTTTCACCAGAGATTCGGGACGAATCTTATTTTAATGGATGGAACCATCTCATGAGGCTGATAGAATTTGACTGTAATCTGGCTTATGGAACAATTTCGGATCCAAACAATACAGATAAGACTGCAGAAGAGATAAAAGCCAGTAAACAGCGTTCCTATTCTTTTGTACAGAGCTGTCAGACAGCACTGCAGCATGCCTTGGAAGATCTGGTGGATGCAATTTCATTCTGGTGTGATCTGTACCATCTCTGTCCTTCAGGAAACTACCAGACATCCTTTGACTGGGATGATTCTATTGTAACAGATGTGGAATCAGAAAGGCAGTCAGACAGGTTAGATGTTGCTATGGGAGCAATGTCCCTTGTGGAATACAGAATGAAATGGTACGGGGAAACAGAAGAGCAGGCAAAGGCAGCAGTACAGCAGCCAGAGGATACGGTGATTGAATGACCCAGGGGGAAATCGAACAGCTGACTGTAAAGACCGAGAATATCTTTTCCGAACTGGAAATCCGGATCATGTCAGATATTGCCCGGAGGATAAAAGAAAACGGCGTATCCACAGCATCGGCAGACTGGCAGATTAGTAGACTGCAGCAATTGGGAATGTCTGAGAAGCAGATCCGTACATGGATCCAGAAAGCCCTGGAAGCGTCAGACAAGGAAATGGATCACATATTCTCTGATGAGGCATACAGAGAATATTACGGTCATGCACGGGCATATAAGCTGGCAGATCTGGAGCAGATTCCTTTCGAACAGAATACATTTCTCCAACAGTTGCTTGAAGTAACAAAACAGCGGCTGAAAAGTGAATACAGGAACATCGCCGGTTCTATGGGCTTTGCAATCAGGGATCCTGCAACTGGAAAGATACGATCGGCTCCATTGATGGAGTATTACAGATCTACGCTGGACAATGCAGTGATGGACATTCATTCAGGAGCTTTTGACTACAATACAGTCCTGAGACGGACAATCAACCAGATGACTGCGTCCGGGATTCGGTACATAGAATATGATTCCGGACACCGTGACAGGGTAAATGTGGCAGTCAGAAGGGCTGTACTGACAGGGTTCCGGCAGATACAGGGGAAGATCAATGAGCAGGTGGCAGCAGATCTTGGTACAGATCAGTACGAGGTAAGCTATCACGTAGGTGCACGTCCGACACACCAGCCCTGGCAGGGTAAAGTTTGGAGTATGCAGCAGTTAAAAGAAGTGTGCGGCCTGGGCGAGATAACAGGGTTGAAAGGAATAAACTGTTATCATGATTACAGGCCATTTCCACCAGGATCTGTAAGGACTTATACAGATAAAGAACTCACACAGAAGCTCAAGGAGGAAAATACCCCAAGGGAATATAACGGAAAACAGTACACCACTTACGAAGCCCTTCAACAGCAGAGAAAGATGGAAAGGGGAATGCGAGCACAGCGTCAGAAGATCAAACTTCTTCAGGAAGGTGGTGCAGATCCAAACGATATCATTCTTGCGAAAGCAAAATATCAGGGACAGATGCAGACTTACAAAGATTTCTCTGAAAAGATGAAGCTTCCAGAGCAGAAAGAACGGATCATGCAGGATGGACTGAGGGGACATTTCATGCCGACAAAGGCAGAGCTTGAGAAAATAACCCCTTCGACATTGAAAAATGCGGCTGGGCAGGATATAATTGAAGTTAAGAAAACTACTCTAACTGGAAATCCTAATAGTATCACTCAGTTAACTGGTAAGAAAGGTGGAATTGAGAGAAATTATTATGATGAAAATGGTAGACAGTATAAGCAGATTAGCAATAATAATCATGGAAATGCTAAAATGCATCCATACGGTAAAAACGGAGAACATGCCCATGATTATAAGTATGAAGACGGAAAATTAATTGGTCGTCCAACCAGGGAATTGACAGAAAATGAGAGAAAGGAGAATGAAGATATATTATGACTGCAAAAGATTTAAGAGATAGAATTAACAGTATATGCACGCATGTTCTGTTTGACTATAATGGAAAAGAGTGTGGCGTGGATCCGTTTAATGAGAAACATTTTGATATGTGGTGTGGAGATGATTTTATGGAAGCTCACAGTATTGATGAAGTAATGAAAGCTCCATTCTTTGAGGGAAAGGCTCTGGAGGACATTGTTAATCAGCTTGAAAATGTGGAGGGTATGTAAAAATGCATGGTCCTAACTTTGTTTTGTGCCCTTTGGTGGATGAGAATATAGAGCCTATTGACTGTATTGAAAATTCGGATGCAGTAGATGGGATCATTAAGAAAGAAACAGTTCCGAAGAGGTTTAAAAAGAAACCGAATTGGGAAGTGATATGTGAAAAGTGTAAATGGCATGGGTATTGATACCACCACCAGCAGTGGCAGGTGGTATTTTTGTACCCATTTTAAGCAGTTGCGCTGGCGCAACAGGGAGATGACCAAACTTCTCGGGGCTGTCCGTTAAACAGCAGGTAAGCACACAGAGAAATCTGAGGTGCTATTTTTATGCTTTTCGTCAGCTGATCAGACGTAAAATAGTCGGATGATCGTGGCTCACACACGTAAACCAAGAGTAGAAAGAGAGATAAAAGAATGAAAAGAGAAGATTTAACAGCAAAAGGACTTACAACAGAACAGATTGATTTTGTTATGGCGGAATATGGAAAGGAAATCAATCCTTTAAAGGCAGAGAGAGATTCTTACAAGAATCAGTTGGACACAGCACAGGCTTCTTTGAAGGCTATGGAGGGAATTGATGCAGCGGCTCTTCAGACGAAGGTTACTAACCTGACAGCACAGCTTCAGGGCAAGGATACTGAGATTGCAAAGATCAAAGCTGATTATGAGTTTGATGCCTCTGTGAAAGAAGCCATCCGCAAGGCATCTGGCCGAAACGAAAAGGCGATCATGGCTCTTTTAGATACAGATACCCTGAAAGCGTCCAAAAACCAGGCTCAGGATATCGAGACAGCAATTGCAGATCTGAAGAAGGAGAATGATTATCTGTTCCAGCAGCCGTCCACGATTCCGCGGGTGGTATCTTCAACCACAGGAATCAATAACGATGCACAGACTAAAAAAGAGCAGGCAAATGAGGCACTGAGAAGTCTGCTCGGAAAAGGAGAGTAAAGAATGGCAGTAAATATTACAAACAGAGCTGACGCAGAGGCGATCATCCGTGAACAGATTGTATCCAATATTTTTCAGGATGCACCGAAAAACTCTGTATTTATGGGGATGGCAAAAAAACTTCCGAACATGACCAGTAACCAGACCAGAATCCGTGTGTTGGATTTCCTTCCAACCGCATACTGGGTAGATGGTGATACCGGAATGAAACAGACTACCAGACAGGCCTGGGATAATGTGTACCTCACAGCAGGAGAACTTGCAGTTATCGTACCTATTCCGGATGCAGTTATTTCCGATGCGGAATTTGATATTTTTGGTGAGATCACACCACGTATCATGGAAGCAATCGGGCAGAAAGTAGATGCAGCAGTTATTTTTGGTGACAATCGCCCAAGAGAATGGCAGGCAGATCTTATCACCCTGGCGAGACAGGCAGGAAATAATGTATCACCTGCAGCCGGAAAAGATTATTATGATCTGATCCTTGGTGAAAATGGTGTATTTGCCAAAGTGGAAGATGATGGATTTGGCGTATCTGGAGCAATTGCGGCAATGACCTTTAAATCAAAACTCCGTGGACTGCGCGATACTACAGGTCAGCCGATCTTCAAGAATAATATGCAGGAAGTGTCAAGATATACATTAGATGGAGCACCGATTACATTTCCTGAGAACGGTGGATTTTATCCGGATATCGCACAGCTGGTAGTTGGCGATTTTAGCCAGGCGGTATATTCCATCAGACAGGATGTTACGGTGAAAATCTTGGATCAGGGTGTAATTCAGGACCCGGCCACAAAAGAGATCGTATATAACCTTGCACAGCAGGATATGACCGCAATCCGAATTGTATTCCGTATGGGATGGGCACTTCCAAACCCGGCAACACGTATGAATGAAGACCGTACAGGATGTGCGTTTGCTTACCTGGAACCAGGAACACCACTTATAACCCAGAAAGTTACATTTACAGTGACTGAGGGAAGTGATGCAAGTAAAGGAACCCGCATCAATGTGGATGGAGCAATCCTTATTACTGATGATAACGGAAAGGCAGAGTTTAATCTCCGTGCGGGATCATACACTGCGAAGATTACCAAAAAAGGATTTGCTTCAATGACAGAAACAATTGTTGTAGAGAAGACAGCAGTAACCAAAGAGATTACACTTGTGGCTCAGAAATGACAAAGGAGTGAAACCTGATGTATGTGAACTACGGATATTACGAATCAAAATATCTTCTGGGCAGGGAACCGACTGTCCCGGAAGATGATTTTATGTTCTGGGAAAAACAAACAGAAAGGGTTCTGAATCAGTATACGTTCGGCCGTCTGACCGCTGATACAGAGCTTTTGACCGATGAGGTGAAAGATTGTGCCTGTGAACTTGCAGAGCTCTTATATCAGGCGGATAGGAGTGCACAGCAGGCAGCAGTACAGGGCGGTGTTCTTCAGTCGTACTCCAATGACGGGGAATCCGGAACTTTTGATCTGTCACAGTCTACTTTCACAGAAGAGGGCAAGGCAAAGAAGATCAGCGAAATCATTCATCGGTATCTTGGGAACACAGGGCTTTTGTACCGGGGAGTGTGATCATGAATCAGAATTACATCCACACAATCACTCTGTATAACCGGATCCAGGCGGCAGACAGCGAAGACAAAAGGGAACACTGGCAGAGAACTGTGCTCCATAACTGTTTCTGGAAGTCTGAGGTAAAGACCAGTTTCAGCGGAACGCAGGCAAGTGTACAGAATACTTACGTGGTCAGGATCCCGGAGGATGAAAGGTATCGTCCATATGCAGAATATGTCAAAGATTCGGAAGGACATTTCACCATGTCTCAGGGAGATATCGTGATCTACGGCGAATGTACAGAGGAAATCACAGGAGCATCCGGACAGACCGCCGCCCAGATCATGAACCACCACAAGCCGGATGCTTTTAAAGTGACTGCATCTGCAGATAACACGAAGTTTCCTGTTGCAAAGCATTACCGCCTGGGAGGATAAGCCATGGATGTAAAACTTGAGTGGAAGAAATCTCCGAAAGAGATTGCCAAGGAAAAAGTCGGCGGTCGGGACAATATGCTGTTTCTTGCGAATCAGGCAGCAGAACTCATGGATCCGTATGTTCCAGCAGATAACCTGGCGCTTGCACAGAATATCGTTATTACTGCAGATGATGATTGTGGACACATCACATACGTCAGCCCTTACGCCCATTACCAGTGGGAAGGCGAGCTGTACGGACCAAACTATCCGATCACGGACGGGGGAGAAATTGTTGGTTTCTACTCCCCGCCACACAAAACACCGACAGGAAAAAGGCTGCAGTACAGCGATTTCCGGCATCCGCTGGCAACAGATCACTGGGACAAGGCAATGATGACAGCGAGAAAAGGTGATCTTGCAAGAGCCTATGAGAATCATCTGAAAGGAAAAATGTAATGACAAAACATGAGGCAGTAAAAGCATACTTTGAGCCTAAAGTGGAAGAACTGGCAGGAACCCTGTTAAACTTCAATTTTTCCCCGGAGGCTCGGGACAGTATTTCACTGATCACAAATTATTCCGACAAGGTCAGAAAGAAGTACATCACTGGAAACGTACAGAAAGAATATGGATTTTCCATCATTATCGTAAAACCGTACTCTTCTGAACAGGATGATCTGAATCTGGAGGCTATGAATTTTGCCCAGGCATTCATGGACTGGATGGATGAGCAGAATGAGAAGAAAGAATATCCGGATCTTGGAGAAAACTGCACGGTAGAGAGAATGGAAAACCTTCAGAACATGCCAAACCTGTCTGGAGTAAATTGCGAGGCAGGATTGGCACGTTACATGATACAGGCAAGAATTATTTACAGAGAAAGGAACGTGAACGTATGAAATTACAGAGAAAAGCACTGAGGCATTATCTTGATTATACATTCAAGAGAGAATTAAAATCAGCAGCCTGGGAAGTTCTGGGCGATGACATCGAAGATATGTCTGTAGAATTGAATCCGGATACTGACCAGAAGGAGAATATTCTCGGACGGATCAGAACCTCCGACAAAGGATATAAACCATCTATAAGCGCAGACCCGTATTATGCAGATCCGGAGAAAAAGATTTATCCAAAGATCAGAGAAATTGCTATGGATCGTCTGAGAGGGGATAAGTGCAAGACTTACATGCTGGAAGTGATCGTGGAAGATACCAGTGCGGCCAAACAGTTGGCATATGTACAGGAAGTTATGGTAAAACCGCAGTCTTACGGTGGAGATACGGAAGGGGTAGACTTCCCGTTTAATATACTGGAGGATGGAGAAAGAATCAAAGGCTATGTTACTTCTGAGTCACTGAATACAGATTCTCCGGTATTTACGGAAGGAGCAATTGAAGCAGCGTAAACAGACATAAAACTGAATAGGGGTGTCAGAGATGGCACCCCGTCCTTTTTTATGCCCAAATTTAAGGTTTAAGGTGTCCGATTCGGACACCCAAGGAGGAATAGAATGGCTTCATTAGAGAAAAAAACAAACGAGATCATCATCGAGGATGGCAGTAAAACCTATGAGATCAAGAACAGGCAGGGCAAGAAACTGGCAGAGTTCTGTTTCCGCCCGGCAGATACCAATATTCTTTCCAGATACGAGGATGTCAGAAAATTCTTCAATGAATTTAAGCTCCAGGATGAAGACGATATCACAGAATGTCAGCAGAAAGTAATCGAACAGCTGGATTATCTGGTAGATGCAGACACGGGAAACACATTCTTCAGCATCATGGGTCCGTTCTCGCCGATGACAGATGGAACACTGTTTTACGAGGTATGCCTGAATACGGTATGCAGCGTCATTAACGAAGAATTTGATGCGCGCCTGGAGAAAATAAAAAGCCGCGTAAACAAATACACGGCAAAGTACCGTTCTTCCGGAAGAAGATACACCAAGAAGAAACGTCATCATGGATGATCAGTGGAGACTTCCGGAAAACATTGAGTTAGGCGGCGAAGAATATGACATCCGGACAGATTTCAGGGCGATTCTGGATATTTTAAAGGCTATGGCAGATCCGGAACTGTCAGATCAGGAAAAGTCACAGGTGATGCTCGAGATCTTGTATTGGGATCCGGAAGAAATCCCAGTCGAATATTTGAACGAAGCCCTTGAAAAAGGGAAAGAGTTCATTGACTGCGGAATCACCGGAGAAGGTAAAAGCAAAGTCCGGTTAATGGACTGGGAGCAGGATTCACCTATCATTGCACCAGCAGTCAATAAAAATATCGGAAAGGACATCCGTTCCCTGGAATATGTGCACTGGTGGACTTTCCTTGGAGCCTATATGGAGATTGCAGATGGACTGTTCAGCCAGGTGCTTTATATCCGCCAGAAGAAAGCCAAGGGCAAGAAGCTGGAGAAATGGGAGATGGAGTTTTACAGGAACAACAAGAAGTTGATCGACCTGAAACAGACAGTGAAGAAGCGGTCAGCAGAGGAAGAGGCAGCTCTGAATGAGCTGTTTGGAATTAAGAAGTAGTGAGGTGGTTGCGTGGCAGATGGAACAGTAACGATCGATACAGAAGTAAATGAAAAAGGTGTCGAAGTCGGAGCGAGAGATATCGAGGCTTCCATGAAGCGCATGACCTCCACCATTGGAAAAGCCAGCGAAAAAACAAGGATCGCTATCCAGAAGCAGGTAGATTCCGTTTCAAAATTAAACAATCAGTACAGCCAGCAGGCAAAGAAAGTAGTTTCCTTAAAGCAGAGATTAAAAGAAATCTCCGGACAGAAAGTAGAAACGGACGAATACAAGCGCCTTGGTAAAGAACTGGACGATATTTACGAAAAGTCTGCAAAACTCGAAGGTGAACTGAGAGAATGGAGCAAGCTTGGGTTTTCAGATGATTCAGGCGGCTTCAAGGAGAAAGAAAAAGAACTCCAGAAAATGCTTGAAACGATAGAAAGCCTTGAAGAAAAACAGAAAGAAATGAGAAAATCCGGTACAGCTTATGTTGATCCAAGGAGTCTTTCTGAATATCAGAGCACAGCATACAGGCTCACGACGGAAGAAATCCGGTTGGATGATATGAATAATCGTCTGGTAACGTCTTTTGCATCCGTAAAGGAAAAAGTGCGTGAATGCGGAGGAGTTGTCGATGAAGTCGGGAACAAGGCACCTGCATTACAAAAACTGCAGAATGCATTGGAAAAGCTTTCGCCGAAACTGGCACAAAACGGTATGAAACAGCTTAAATCCAGTATGAAGAGCCTGATCCGTACAGTGGAGAAGCTGAGTATGAAGCTCCTGAAACTGTCGGCAAGTTCCGTTGCAGGCGGCATCAGGAAGATATCTTCAGGTATCTTCAGCATCCACAAGTCGGCCAACAAGAGCACCTCGTCGCTTGGTACGATGACCAAGGCGATACGGACGTTGCTGAAATACAGCATCGGTATCCGCAGTCTGTATGTTCTGATGAACAAGCTGCGGAGTGCAGCAGTCGAAGGATTCCAGAATCTTGCACAGTACAGCGGCACGACAAACAACAGCATCTCCATGCTACAGTCATCCCTGACACAGCTGAAGAATGCCCTTGCGACAGCATTTGCTCCGATCTTGACAGTGGCTGCCCCGATTCTGGTGCAGTTTATCAACCTGCTTTCCCAGGCACTTACCTATGTGGGGATGTTCTTTACGGCCTTAACCGGTCAGAAGACATTCACGAAAGCAGCATCTGTCCAGCAGGATTACGCGGCCAGTCTTGACAAGACAGCGGACAGCGCCAAGAAAGCGGCGAAAGCCCTGGAAGGCTACCTGAGCCCGCTTGATGAGATCAACAATTACGATGATGGCAGCGACAGCTCTTCGTCAGATGGAACCGGCGGCGGTTACACAGGTCCGACACCGGATCAGATGTTTGAAGAGGTTCCGATCAAGAACTCCATCAAGGGCATCGCCGACAAGATCCGCAAGCTGATCAAACAGGAAGACTGGGGGGGACTTGGAAAGTACTTAGCCCAGTGCATCAACAAGGGACTGAAATATGTCTATGATGTGATCAGCTGGAAAAACGTCGGTCCGAAGGTCACAGAGTTCTGTGATGCATTCACCAGGACCTTCAACAGCCTGGTCGATAACATCGATTGGGATATTATGGGACGTACTGTCGGAGCAGGGATCACAACGCTGATCCGGACGTTCAACCGTCTTACCGATCCAGCCACAGGCATCAATTTCGAGAGGATTGGAAGCGGCATCTCACAGGGACTGCGGGGAATGATCGATGAGATCCCGTGGAGAGAGTTTGGAAATGCTCTTGGGAACAAATTTATGATCGCATGGCGGATGTTCGATGGCTTTGTACAGGACATGGCCAGAAAGAACAATGCAGGGATCACAGGCTGGCAGGAACTTGGCAATGCAGTAGCAGAAGCCCTGAATGGCATGTCTGACAAGGTAGACTTCTCAGATATCGCAGAATCCCTGACGACAGGAATCAACGGTGCATTTGAGAGCCTGGCACAGTTCACAGAAAATTTTGACTGGGACGAAGTAGCAGAAAATATCGGCAACGGAATCGCGACCTTCATACAGGACTTCAAATGGAAAGAGAATGGAGAAGCACTTGGAGATTTCCTTTCCCACTTGTGCACGGCACTTACAGATGCCATTACACCAGATACTTTTTATAATCTGGGCAAAGGGATCGGAGATTTTCTTGGACAGTTACCATGGATCCAGATCCTTAAAACAGCAGGAAAAATGATAATCCTTGGAATCGCCGGAGCATTAGAAGGAATGTGGGAAAGTGAAGGGTTACCGGGGAAAATCGCAGCTGTGATAGCAGCAGCTTTTCTTGCAGTAGAGTTTAGCAAGACGGGCATCGCTTCTTTTGCAGGTAGCCTTATCGCAAAATTGGGGGCGAAATTACTTGCAACAGAATCTGTTTCAGCCTTAGCAGGAAGCCTTTCCGGTCTTGTGAGCGGTGGATTAAGCGGTGTAACAGGAGCGCTTGATACCCTTGTTTCTTCTGCGCTTCCGGTTATCGGCACAGCAGGACTGATTGCTGTAGCAACAGCAGGCACTGTGGAGCTGACAAAGAAGATTGCGGAACTGGTAGAAACAGCACAGGGAGGAAACGGCATTCTTTCACAGACAGGAGGCTATCTTCATGATTACACAGGCGCAATGAGCGAAGCACACGCAATCACACAGGAGCAGGCAGAAGATCTCTGGAAGCTGATTGAGGCGGATGAATCTGCCGGAAAAGCAAACAATGAGATGTACGACGATATGATCCAGAAGCTCACAGAGTATGGCGTATCTGCAGATAAAGCCAGAGGAATCCTGGAGCAGTACGGGGCACAGGCAGGAGTTTCCACAGAATTTGTAGAAGACATGACTGCAAAAGTAGAAGCTCTTGGAACTGGATTTTCCGAGACGACAGGCAAGATCGATACCTCTTCTATCACAGTGAAGGACGCGATCAAGGGAGTTCGGGATGTTTTGTATGATCTGAGCATGACTTCAAGTGATTATGCCGGTACTTATCAGGGCATCCTGAGCAGCTTTAATAACACAAGTGGTTCAGCAGCGACAGCGCAGGAAGCATTTGACATGGTATACAATTCCCTGAAAGACGCAGGCGTGCCGCTGGATGAGCTGAATCAGGCACTGGCAGAGAGATTTCCAAGTGCCACTGTAGCAGTAAAAACCAGTGTAGACAAGAATATTGTCGGAGCACAGGAGACAGTGACCAGTGCAACCGGTAAGATGAAGACAGATGCGGAATCAAACCTCTCAGATGTACAGAAGGCAGCAGAAGACGCAACCAGCGGCGTAAATACCGCTACTGTTACGAACTGGGGAAGTTCTGCGAAAGAGGTTTCAAAAAATCTGGATCAGATGAAACAGACGGCAAATCTGAAGCTTGGAGAGATGCAGAGGACTGTAAACTCTCATTTCAGCAGTCAGTACAACACTATGACCTTCAAATGGAAGAAAGCCAGCGAACGGATCAGTCAGATCATAGCAGATATGATTGGGATGGTGAATCAGAAGATGAACAGCCTGACTTCCTCTATGGAACGAGCAGGAACCAGAATGGGAAATGGACTGGCACAGGGAGTTGCCAACGGCACAACAGGAATCACGAGAACGCTCAACAACATGATTTCAGAGGTGAACCGTACTATCGGGAATATCAACAATGCAATTTCCGGAGTAGAGCATGCCTTTACATTTTCTTATGATGTCACAGGCCCTACAGGGGAACGCCGATGGGGCAATTACTGGATGAATCTTCCGCGGGTAAGCTCAGTTCCATACCTTGCAAGCGGAGCCGTCATTCCGCCACGATCGGAGTTCCTGGCAGTTCTGGGTGACCAGAAAGTAGGAAACAACATTGAAGCTCCGGAGAACCTCCTGAGAAAGATCGTCCGGGAGGAATCACCACAGAAGCAGGATGGCAACACCTACAATATATCGGTGACGGCTTCCGGAAGAAAATTATTAAACATTATCTTGGAAGAAGGAGAGCTTCAGAGAAGCAGGAATGGCGGTAAGAATCCGTTTAAACTGGGAGAGGAGTGGTGAGATGGCTGATCTGAAAAAAGAAGGTTTTACGGTGGACGGGGTTGCAATCGCACCCCCAACTACTTATAAGCCGGTATTTGCAACTACAAGTACCAAAAGCTCTAAAAGAGACCAGGAGCTGACGATGCACAACAGCCCGATGGGAACGATTGGAGGATATGATCTTACCTGGGATACTTTAACCTGGAAAGAAATCGCGGCGATTCTAAATGGAATGATAAACAAATCTGAGTTTTCCTTCCACCACAAGGATCCTACGATCCCGGGTGAATGGATCGACCGGACGTTCTACGCATCGAATTTCAACATGGCAGCTCAGACTCTGGAAGACAACGAAGAAAAATGGACAGACCTGGCTATCAACATAAGGAGGATAGAAAAGAATTGATCAACGTTTCGGAACAGTTAAAAGAAGAATCAAAAAAGAACCACAATTATTATGTGACAGCAAATGTGACCCTGGCAGACGGGACGAAACTTTCTCTTGAAAAGAAAGACTTTTATCTGGACGGGAACGGGATCATCGATGCTGCAGATAGCAGCGATTTTCCGGTCGGAGTGGCGATCGAGAAGACAGCTACACTTTCCCTTGTCAATGATAAAGGACAGTTTGACAAGTACAGCTTCAATAAAGCAGTATTCGTCATTTTTATGAATTTACAGTTGTCTGACCGTTTGGAAACCTTTAAAAGAGGCAGTTTCATCGTATGCAGAAAGCCGGCAATCGATGATGAGATCAACCTGACACTGCTTGATTATATGAGCAAGGCAGATCTTACTTACAAGACGAATCTCAGTTTTCCGTGTACTGCAGGCGAAGTCCTTCGGGATGCCTGCCAGCAGTGCGGACTTGTATTAGGAGATGCTGATTTTAAAAATTCTGACTTTCAGGTACAGAAAGCTCCGGAAGGCACGACTTATCGTGCGGTGATCGGCATGGTTGCGGCGCTGGCAGGCGGTAATGCAAGGATAGATGAGAATGACCTGCTGAGGATCATCACGTTTGGCCAGGAAGGTAATGTGGTCCTGATGGAAGAAATTCCATGGCCGGATGTCAGCGGGCAGTCGATTCTGGATACAGAGGATGAAGAGATCATCACTGTGTATGAGAGAACCGTGGCGGGACATGAGCCGCCGGTAATCGGTGATGCAGAAAATGATGTAGATCCGATTGTAGTAACTGGCGTGAAGTATACGGACGGAGATGATGAATATTTATACGGAACGGAAGGGTATGTTATTGACATCAGCAGCAATCAGCTTTTAGCAGGAAATGAGGAAGAAGGAGTGAATCGTATCGGGCAGATCCTGGAGGGATTCGAACTTCTTCCGTTTTCCCTGAGCAGCGTCCCGATAGGCTACGCTGTTTTTGGCGATTCCATACAGTTTAAAGACAGCAGGGGCAATCTGCACAGATCTTATGCCACGGACATAGAATTTAATTTTGCAGACGGTACAGAGTTCTCCTGCAAGGCAAAGAGCATGGAAACACAGAGTTTGGAATATCCCAGTGGGACAAAAGCGCTGGTAGAGCAGGCTCTTAAGAAAACAGAAGAAAAGATATCTGCATATAACGCAAAGCTGAAACAGATGAATGATATGGCGGCAAATACCCTGGGCTTTTACTACACAGAAGTCGTGCAGCCGGACGGATCTGTGATTACATACCGGCATAATAAGCTGCGCCTGTCAGAATCGAAGATCGTATATAAAACTGCAGCTGACGGTTTCTTTGTGACCTCTGATTATCAGGGAACGGATGAAGCAACAACGGCAGCAGGAAAGTGGACTTCCGGATTCGATAGTAATGGTGATGCAGTCCTGAATATCCTGTATGCGATCGGGATTCAGGCGAAATGGATCAATACCAGAGGATTTACTGCAGAAGACAATGACGGAAAGGTTACGTTCCGGATAAATGCAGATACAGGAGAAGTTGAAATAGATCCGAATAGCTTTATGCTTGGGAAGAAAAAGCTGCAGGAGAAATTTGACGAAATAGATGAGTCCATTACATCCTCCCGAAACATGACCTTACAGCTCGACAACGAATACCAGAGCATCCCGGTACATAATGACGGCAGTATCATAGGGGAGTTTCCGTCAGTAACCACAACAGCGACTGCATTATACAATTCTACAGATGTCACAGATGACTGCTCTTTCACAGTGACCACATCCGACAGCATCACCGGTTCCTGGGACAAAACAACACATACTTATACGGTAAAATCTCTGTCCGCACACAGTGGATGGGTGAGCATCCGTGCAGTATATCTGGATACTATGGTGCTGACGAAGAAATTTACGGTTGCGAAATTATATGCCGGTGATGATGGAAAGATGTATTATCTGGACTGTCCGGCTGCGATCGTAAAAAGAATGGCAGACGGAACGATGTCTCCGGAGGAACTTATGTTTTCAGGATTCTACAGAGAAGGCGATTCTGTTGGAAGAACTGCATACAAGGGCAGATTCAAGATCGAAGAAACCTCCGATGGAAAAACCTGGACGACAGTCTACAACAGTCCGGCAAGCGGTGAGAATTCCATAACATGGTCCATGATGTCCTCCGGAAGCCCAAAGGAGATCTCAGCGGTACGCTGTACCTTATACGCCCTGGATGGATCGACTGCGATCGATTATCAGACAGTAGAAGTTGTTCTGGATGCGGAAGCACTGACCCAGGAACAGGTAGTGAATATCCTGACCAATAATGGTGCATGGAAAGGTCTCCGTTATCTGAACGGACATCTGTATTTCTCGTTTGATGCTGCAAGAGGAGGGACATTATTGTTGGGCGGAGAAAATAATGAAAATGGAACCCAGAAAGTTTTTGACAAAAATGGAGTGCTTGTATCAACACAGGATATTAATGGGTATACCTTATATAACGAGGATGGATTAATTGCAGCTATTTTCGATAAAGATTCAATTAGATTGTTCAGTGTGCCACTGGATCCAAATGATCCGTCAGCAGATTTTAAAGCTATTCAATTAAAAGGTGACAGTTTTTCCAGGATCAGTGGAACGTATACGATTCAGGACGGAGAAATTGATATAGAAATAGAAGATGATGCTCTTACGAATGGAGCGTTTATATCTTTTGTGGAACTAGATGGCAGTGACTGGGTTAGAGGGGGCTTTGATGAAATAAATGCAGGGGAACTCAATTGCGGTGCAGGAGAAGCGACACTAAATAGACTTAAAATCCCCGGTATAGCAACCATGTCGGATACTCCTGATAAATCAGGTGTATATTTGGAATTCCAAAAAGAAATATATTGCAGGGGCGGCATCCGGACCTACAAGTATCCAACAGTTACGAGTGGATACAACTGCTATATTAACCAGAATAACTATCAATTGTCCAAATTTAGTTCCTCTTCTGAAAGGTATAAAGTTTTGGGTGACAAGCTGCCGAAGGAATTTATTGACCAACTGTATGGCATAGAGCCGATCATGGCTAAGTACAAAGATGGTTATCTTGATAAGAGCGATGAGCGCGTAGGCGTGGAATTCCCGATGTTTACGGTTGAAAATATCGCAGAGTATTTTCCGCTGGCGGTCGATCACGTAGATGGTAAAGCCGAAAACTGGAACGAGCGTATTATGATCCCGGCAATGTTCGCCATGCTGAAAGAACAGCATGAAGAGATCCAGGATCTCAAACAAACAGTTAAGGAGATGATGAAATGTTGATTGCAAATTTCTCCCGGAAGGGAGAAGAAATCGAAATAAATGAGGAACTTTGGCAGTGGGACTATGGACAGAAGATTCAGATTACTGGTTTAGATCTTCCAGAAATTTTCGAAGTACATTTCTCATGGAAAGACCTGGAGACTGCCAAAGTAGTAACCGGTACCACTGTTGATGGAATATCTACCGTAGACATTCCAAATGCGGCATTGCGGCAGAAAAGGATGATCACGGCTTACATCTACATCTCGAATCCAGAAGGAGGAGAAACAGCAAACGTCATCTACATGATGGTAAACAGCCGAAAAGCCCCAGAAGGATTCGAGACCCCGGAGGATGTAGATTTATTTCATCACACCCTTGCGGCGACCGCGGAATATCAGAGACGGACGGAGAAAGCAAAAAACCAGGCAGAAGCAAAAGCAGAGGAAGCGGAATCGTGGGCTCATGGAAGGGAAGATCATCCGGAGCAGAAAGAAGACAATGCAAAATATTATGCTGGCGAAGCGCGGAAGGCGGCAGAATCCGTCCAAGGAAGGGTGGAAGAGGGAAAGAGAAACATTGATAATTACGTCAGACAGAAGGAAACCGAACTCAAGGGCGATACCGGAAACGTCTACTTTCCTTCGTTCCGGGTAGCGGCCGGGCGGCTCATGATGTACTCAGACCCTAAAGTAGACAGAATCCGTTTCTACCGAAAAGGCAGCCGGCTGATGTACCAGCTTAAAAACTGAGAAAGGAGAAAACGATGAACAATACAGAAAACGACTATCTTCCAACCGATTTGGGAAATGTCTCCTTGAATCCCAGAGGGGAATACGATCCAGAAACAGCCTATGAATATCTTGATACGGTGAGCTATCAGGGTGGATCCTATGTGTGCAGGATAGAGAATGGAACCACCATCACCGGCACAGCTCCGGAGCCGGGACGCAACACAGACATCTGGCAGATGCTTACCCTTCCAGGGAACCTCAGACCAGACTATATAGCCATGCATGACGATGTAGTTAACAAGGCGGCACAGGTAGAAATCTCCAGGGCAGCAGTAGAACAGGCACAGCAGGAAGTAGAAGCAGCTCAGGCAGATGTGCAACAGTTGCATGAAGACACTGTACAGACCGCACAAGAAGCAGAAAACAGCCGCGACAGTGCCGCCGGCTATGCCCAGTCTGCTGAGGCATCCAGAAAAGCGGCCGCCGAATCCGAACAGAACATCAACGCCCAGATGACCGGCCTGGACCAGAAAGTGTCCGAGTCGGTCATCTGGGCAACAGGAGACATCGCCACTGCAAGACAGCAGGCGATCGATACAATCACCACTCAGGAGGCTAAATCCACAGCAGAAGTAAAAAGAGTTGGAACTGCAGCACTTGATTCAGCGAAGCAGGCATCGCAGGACATCAAGACAGCAGGCCAACAGGCAGTTCGGGCAATCACGGATCAGCAGAATATTTCCGTACAGGCTGTAAAAGATGAAACGAAAAACTACATAGAAGAAAAGAAGCAGGAGATCTCCGACAAGACCAATGAAGTAACCCAGGCAGTCAAGCAGGCGGGAGAAAAGCAGCTTCAGGACATTGCCAACAGCCTGGACAACACCCTTACAGAAAGCGGTAAAGCAGCAGATTCCAAGGCGGTTGGGGATGCTATTGCATTAATTGAAGAGAATAAGGCAAACAAGTCTGCTCTGGCAACAACAGACCGAAAACTGGACGCACTCTGGAAGTTGAATCAGGGAATTAGCTATGAGTTCCAGACAGATAATACCGAAGCTTACCAGAAAGAGATTCCAACAGGCGCAAAGATGGCAAGTGTCAAAAGCATTGGTGGGAAGACTATTGTTTGGAATCAGCTGTTAAAATTAAGTCTCACTAGCCAAATGGAAAATGGATGTACAGTTGAAGTAGACGAAAACAAACATATAAAAATTAGTGGAATTCCTTCAAATGATCTTTATCTTGAAATCGGGAGAATTAGTTTTATCAAAGATCATATATACTTCATAAATGTTGATGGGAAATATACAGATGAGAATAAAAAATCACAAGTATACATTGCAGAAATGAAGTTGTATAAAATACAGAAAACATTCGTTTTATGTGATGAAACAAAAGATGCAAGGATACAAATTGCAGTATACACGGCAGATACATCAGTAGATTATGATGTTACGGTAACTGTTTTTGATCTTACAAAAATGTTTGGTGCAGGAAATGAGCCATCCACAGTTAAGGAATTCGAAGCTATGTTCCCGGCAGAATATTATCCACGCAATGAAGGAACCCTCCTGAGTATGTCCGTAAATGAAGTTGTAGAGCAGGGAAACAACTTATTTGATCTTTCTAAATTTACCTTACTGCCCGGAACTATTAAATTTATTGATGATGTTTTGATTGCTAATGATGTTAATTATGAATGGTTTAGTACTGGGATTAACGGAACTGCGAAAGCAGGTGATGTAATAAGCTATGAAGTAAAAACCGGGACAGCCGTAAACGTTAGGTTTAAATCGTTGACACCAGATGGATATAAAGATATCACGCCTAGCATTACATCAAGTGAATGGAAAGAAGTTAGAGTTGAGTTGCCATGTGATATTTCTAGATTATGCTTAAATTGGAAAACGGGCGGTTCGTTTTCAATCCGAAACTTTCGGATAAATGGTGAAAAATATAAAGATCCAATATCTTATCAGATTCCACAAACAATCCTCGATCTTCCTGGATACGGTTGGTCTGCTGGTAATGTGACCAATGAAGTAGATTGGGAGAACAAGAAATATATTCAAAGAGTTGCAGCAGTGGATTTGGGCAGTTTGAACTATAACAGCGGCGAGTATGAAAACCATAAGTATTTCAATACAATGGACATTGCGAAATTGATCAGTCCAAATACAATGAATACTTTATGTAAGAGATATTCACACGCAACAGCAAATGCAGTGATAAGACAAGAGAATATGGAAATTGTTGTAGATGCCAATGGGCAGTTATTTTTGAGAGATGATTCTATGAATCAAGATGCTACATTGTTAAAAGAAGATTTGAAGGACACAGTCTTATATTACGAACTTGCAGAACCAATTGTCACTAATATTGCGGAGATTATCCCGGAAGGATTCCTAGAAGCAATTGAAGTCGAACCAGGTGGATCACTGACATTTCAAAACAGCAACGGTGATGGTTATAAAGTCCCAGTTCCCAATACAGTAGAATATGTAGTTAAGCTATCAGAAGTAGGAGGTACAACAGAATGACAGAATCCCAGGAAAAGATGATGCAGAAACTTGGTTTGACAGAATCAGATTTCAAGCCCAAAGCAACCCAGGAAGAACGATTATCTACATTAGAATCAACAGCAGATGACATTATCTTAATGATGGCAGATTTAATAGGAGGAAATTAATATGAAAACACTCAACACACTGAAATTAAAAATTATGGTAAGAGCATTTAAGATTCGGATCAAAAACGGAGAAGCATTTGAAGACATTGCAGCAGATTATCCGGCATTAACTACAGATGATCTGGAAGCAATCCGCGAAGCACTGAATGTGGAATAAGGTTAAAATATATGGAGAAGATCAGAGCAGAGCCATAAGGCTCTATTTCTTTTGGGAAAAAATTGCGCCGGCGCAACCGGAGAAAGGAAAAACTTATGACAGAAAATCATATCAAAGTAATTTTAACAGCAGTCTTTGCATTCATCAGCTCCATTCTGGGAGTGCTGGCAGTGCCGGTTCTTCTGATGGTAGCCTGCAACATTCTCGACTACGCAACCGGACTCATGGCATCTACATACCGTTCTGAGGACATCAACTCCTATAAGAGTATCCGCGGTATTATGAAAAAAGTATGCATGTGGCTTCTGGTAGTAGTTGGAGCTGTGATTGATCAGCTGCTCCTGTATGCATCCCAGACCGTAGGCATCGCCTTACCATTCACATTCCTGGTGGCATGTATTGTAGCAATCTGGATCATCTGCAACGAGATTATCAGCATCCTGGAAAACATCAAGGATATGGGAGTAACAATCCCGGCATTCCTGATTCCGTTGGTAACTCATGTGAAATCACAGGTCGAAGACAAAGTAAATTTAGATAAGGATCCGGGGGACGAGTGATCGTTCCTTTCCTATTTATAAAGCAGGAGGTAAACATGGAAATTAAAGGTATTGATGTATCAAGTTATCAGGGGAAGCCCGACTGGGCGAAAGTAAAGAAGGCGG
>ENA-ORUN01000525-ORUN01000525.1-human-gut-metagenome-genome-assembly--contig:-NODE-525-length-45556-cov-7.916683_pt1 | contig 45556 bp, 39 predicted proteins | sample MGYA00242080_ERZ509209 | MGnify/ENA primary metagenome ERZ509209 (study PRJEB26280, sample SAMEA2338786) | human gut metagenome | biome: human gut; feature: human-associated habitat; material: faeces... | reverse complement strand
CTAAAGTCACAAATATGCTTTATTTAGCTTCAGGAGTTCGTCTGCTCCGCAGCCTCACAAATCAGAATTTCGCTATCTTAAAGCGAAGGGCTTCCTCACTTGTTTGTGCCAGTATTTTTATCGCTTCTTCAGGATAAGCCCCAACAGCAGTTTCTCCCGTTAACATGAGAGAAGAAGCCCCATCTAAGACTGCCTGAAAGATATCCGTTACTTCTGCTCTGGTTGGTACAGGATTTTGCTCCATCGAGGCGAGCATCTGGGTTACGACCATGAATGGTTTCTTTGCACGCAGACAGGTCATGGCGATTCGTTTCTGGATGGCGGGAAGTTTTGGCAGAGGAATGGCATTTCCGAGATCCCCTCTTGCTATAACAATTTCATCACAGAAAGGCAGGAGAGAAGGCAGATTTTCTACACCTTCTAACGACTCTATCTTTGCAAAGATGCGTATATAATCCATACCGTCGGCACACAGTTCCTTTCGGAGAGTGATTAAATCATCAGCATTTCTTACAAAAGGAAGCATAACGCCGGTAACGTGATATTTTCTGAGTAATTTCAGATTTTGTTTATCTGTTTCGGTGAGTACAGGCAGAGGAACGGTAACATCCTTTATTGCAATACTTTTTCTTGAAGTCAGTTCACCGCCTTTTTTGACTTTGGCACAGAAAATATCTTCTTCTAAAGGTGCCGATAATTCTAATACAATTTTTCCATCGTTTAATTTTACTTCCTGTCCTTCATCGAAATAAGAAAAAAGAATATCAGGACATGGAATAATAGAAAGTTCATCTTCTCCAGCTATGATTCGTGAAAATATAGCGGAGTTTTCTTTTCTTTTATCAAATGATTTTTCTGATACAAGAAAAATAAGATCATTCTCGGAAAGGGAGAGTGGAATATCCAGAGTTCCGATGCGAAGTTCAGGACCCTGTAAATCAACAAGAAGTTCAGGAACGATGTGCAGACGTTCGGAAACTTCGTAATATTGCTGCAGCCAGTCTTTACAGTCATCAAGATTGCTGTGGGAAAGGTTAAGGCGCATTCCGGTCATGCCAGATAAAAACATTGTGCGGATTTTTTCTTTTGTGGCACAGGCAGGACCAAGAGTTCCGTATAAATGAAGAGAATGTTTCATAATAAAACCTCCAGAAATAATTTATTGTAATTATAGATGTAACTACTGCTTCATCCATTTGGTTTCTAAAAGTATTATTGAATATAATTTTGCCAATTTACCTTGTACATCTTTTATTGTGAACTGTCAAATCATTATTCATAAACTGTTATTACTGAATGAATATTACACTACGGACACTTAAAAAAGAGGAAAGTATTGAGATATAGTGTAGTTGTATAGCGTAGTAATTGCATTTTATAATGATGGGTTTTTTATAGTAATTGTGGAATTACTATAGTCACAGCTTAACTTTAAAAAAACTTCTCAAAAATCTAAATCTATTGTATCATGATTTATAGAGAATGGAGGAACTTTTTATGAGATGGAAGCTGACTACGTTGATTGAAAATCATGTGGATAAAGAGGAAAGATATATGTGTGAGCATGGTCTTGCTATTTTGATTGAAAGTGAGAATCAAGAGGAACAGGTTTGTCTGTTAATGGACACAGGGCAGAGTGGAATATTTTATGAAAATGCAGCGAAAATGGGGATTTCTCTTGAAAATTTAAGTGCATTATTAATTAGCCATGCCCATTATGATCATGCTGGTGGTGTGAAAAGACTCATAGAAGAAGAGACAATCAGAAAAATATATGTGGGAAAAGATTTTTTTCAGGGGAAATATTATGAGAAAAACGATGGAACGATGAAAGATATTGGGATTGCATTTTCCAAGGAAGAATTAGAGAAAAAAGGAATAACCGTTTGTGAGGTAAAAGAAGATATGCAAATGATTTTTCCGGGAGTAACATTATATCGTAACTTTGAGCGCATTGTAGGATATGAACAGTTAAATCCTCGTTTTTTTGTAAAAAAAGAAGACAAGGAAATTGTTGCTGATTGCTTTGCAGAAAGCTTTTTTCAAACACACTCTGGAACAGAGGAAGGAATGACTGCGTACAGTACCGATTGTTCTTCTGACGAATTGAGCGTGAAGCCGGCAATAGAAAAAGTAATATCTGAATATACGAAGGATTCTTTCACAGACGAAATTGCCGTAGCATTAGATACCGAGCAAGGCATTGTCGTTATAGTGGGATGTTCTCATCCGGGCATTATGAATATTCTTAGAACAATTGAAAAGAGAAGTGGTAAAAAGATTTGCGGAGTTGTCGGAGGAACCCATTTGATGGAAGCTGACGGAGAGCGGCTTAGAAAGACAATAGATGACTTAAAAGAAATGAATATAAATTTTATTGCCGTTTCCCATTGTACGGGAGAGGACAATTTAGAAGCGATAAAAAATAACTTTGGAGAAAAATTTATTTTTAACTGCACAGGAAATGTAATCAGGTTTTAATAAAATTTCAGAAAAAAGGTTTCTTTGACTGAGTAAGGGTTACCATGTGATTTACAATAGAAATTTATTTAAAATTTATATCATACTGAAAAAGTAGAAAAAATTTAAAAATACCTATTGACAATTGAGCACTCGTTCAACTATAATAAGGACAGTTGAACAAGTATTCAATTATTTGTTTGATGAAGGAGGAAGTTATGGGAACGAAAAAGAGCGATTGTGTGGCAATGTTTCCTGAAAGTATTGAAAAGGTACAGAAGAGTATGCCGAAAGACTGCGAGATTGATAAGGTAGTATCCTTTTTTAAAGTTTTAGCAGATGACACAAGAATACGGATTCTGTATGCACTAAAGGAGCAGGAGATGTGTGCCGGTGATATTGCAGTTTTCCTTGACATGACTAAGTCTGCAGTTTCCCACCAGCTTGCCGTAATGCGTAAGATGCATCAGGTAAGAGCAAGACGGGAAGGAAAAAATGTTTTTTATTCACTGGATGACCAGCATATTGTAGATATTATGGAAGAAGCATTAATACATATGACACATACCGATTCCTAGAGAGTGTTTCAAACACGCTCTAGAGCATGTAGATTACTTGTTGTTTTTCAACATGTACTGGGGTAATTCTATAATATCAAAAAGAGAGGTATCACAATGCAGAGAAAAGTATATATTCTTGAGAACCTTGATTGTGCAAACTGTGCAGCCAAGATTGAGAGAAAGCTTAGTAAGCTGCCGGAGCTTAGCGATGTATCCGTTACATTTGCAACCAAGCAGCTTCGATTTGCAGCAGAAGATCCGGAAGCGGTTCTGCCAAAAATCAGAGAGACAATTCAGTCTATGGAACCAGATGTAGAAGTTGTTGAGAGAACCCGCAGCAGACGTAAAGCAGAAGGAACTCACAATCATGAACATCATCACCATGAACATGGAGAAGAGTGTGGATGTGGCCATGACCACCACGACCATGATCATGACCATGAGGGACACGAGCATCATCATCACCATCATGAGCATGGAGAAGAGTGTGGATGCGGCCATGACCACCATGACCATGATCATGACCATGAGGAACACGAGCATCATCATCACCATCATGAGCATGGAGAAGAGTGTGGATGCGGCCATGACCACCACGACCATGATCATGACCACGAGGAATACGAGCATCATCACCATCATGAGCATGGAGAAGAGTGTGGATGCGGCCATGACCATCACGACCATGATCATGACCACGAGGAACATGATCATCATCATCACCATCATGAGCATGGAGAAGAGTGCGGATGCGGCCATGACCACCACGACCATGATGATCATCATCACCATCATGAACATGGAGAAGAGTGCGGATGTGGTCACGACCATCACGATCATGATCATCACCATCATCACGATCACGGTCCGGCAAAACCACAGGCAACTCGTTCACACACACATTTTCAGGTAGACCATCATCAGGTAGAAGGACATCCGGAAGGCTGTCAGTGTGAGCAGTGTAATTCCTATGTAGAATATTGTGATGTTTGTGGAGAGAGCCTTGCAAAATGTAACTGTCATATGCCAGATGAAGATTTGGAGAAGAAAGTATATATTTTAGAGGGAATCGACTGTGCGAATTGTGCAGCAAAGATTGAGGCGAAGATTCGTCAGATGCCGGAAGTTGGATTCGCATCAGTGGCATTTGCAACAAAGCAGCTTCGAGTTTCAGCAAATAATCAGGCAGAGTTACTTCCAAAGATGCAGGCAGTTGTAGATTCTATTGAAGATGGAGTAACAATTGTTCCAAGACAGCGTAAGAAGCTAAGCGGCATTTCTAATACAAAGGTATATATTTTAGAAGGTCTTGACTGTGCAAACTGTGCAGCAAAGATAGAAGCAAAGTTAAGAACATTAAATGGTGTGGATGACCTGACAATTACTTATGCAACGAAGCAGATGAAACTTTCTGCTAAGAATCCAGACCAGATGATTCCGATGATTAAAGAGACAATTGATGCAATGGAAGATGGAATCACAATTGTTCCAAAAGACAATAAAGTGATAAAATCTGAAGGAGCAGGAGAGAAGAAGTTCTCTTTTAACAATCCTCTTGTAAGCATCGGCGTGGGAGCAGTTATTTTCATCATTGGTGAAATTCTTGAACATGTGGGAAATGTACCAACCATTCCAATGTTTGCCCTGTTCCTGATTGCTTATTTAGTTCTTGGCGGCAAGGTATTAATCACAGCTGGAAAGAATATCATGAAAGGTCAGGTATTTGATGAGAACTTCCTTATGTGTATTGCAACAATTGGTGCGTTCTGTATTCAGGAATTCCCGGAAGCAGTAGGCGTAATGCTTTTCTATCGTATCGGTGAGTATTTTGAAGAAAAAGCAACCGAGCAGAGCCGTACTCAGATTATGGAAGCGGTTGACTTAAGACCAGAAGTTGTTAATCTTGTCATTGGAAATGATGTCCGTATTATTGATGCGGAAGAAGCAAATGTAGGAGATATCCTTTTAGTCCGTCCGGGTGACCGTATTCCATTAGATGGTGTTATCATTGATGGAGAGAGCCGTATTGATACTTCACCAGTTACCGGTGAGCCAGTACCTGTTATGGCAAAGGCAGGGGACAACATCGTTTCCGGATGTGTGAATACATCTGGACAGTTAAAGATTCGTGTAGAAAAAATTCTTGAAGAATCTATGGTAACAAGAATTCTTGACTCTGTGGAAAATGCAGCGGCAAGTAAACCAAACATTGATAAATTTATTACTCGTTTTGCAAGAGTATACACACCATTCGTTGTATTATTCGCATTATTTGTAGCAGTAGTACTTCCATTTATTTTACCAGATTCCCTGAACTGGCATTTCTTCGTAGACAGTGCCTATACAGGAACAGTAAATACGATTCATGGAACAAGCGGAACAGCATCTATTTACACAGCGCTGACATTCTTAGTTATCAGTTGTCCATGTGCGTTAGTATTAAGTGTACCGCTGGCATTCTTCTCTGGAATCGGAGCAGGCTCTAAGAAAGGTATCCTTTTCAAAGGTGGAATTGCAATTGAAAGCCTGAAAAATGTAAAAGCAATCGTAATGGATAAGACTGGAACGATCACAAAGGGTAACTTTGTTGTTCAGAAAGCCAATCCAGCAGGAAATGCAATGACTGCCAATGATTTATTAGCAATCAGTGCAAGTTGTGAATTGTCTTCTACACATCCAATTGGAAATAGCATCGTAGAAGCAGCTGAAGAAAAGGGACTTTCTATCGAAAGACCATCGAAAGTAGAAGAAATTGCCGGACATGGTATTCGTGCCGAACTTAGCAGAGGTGTTGTTCTCTGTGGTAACAGAAAGCTTATGGATGCACAGAACGTAGACTTAAGTGTATACCAGAAAGAAAACTTTGGTACAGAAGTACTCGTTGCCTTAAATGGCAAATTTGTTGGAAATATCGTCATTTCCGATACCGTAAAAGACGATGCCAAAGATGCAATCGCCGATGTAAAGAAACAGGGAATTATTACAGCAATGCTTACGGGTGATGCACAGGAAAGTGCAGATGCTGTAGCAAAAGAAACTGGAATTGATGAAGTACACGCAAAACTGCTTCCGCAGGATAAATTATCTGAATTGAAGAAAATCAGAGAAAATCATGGAGCGGTTATGTTTGTCGGAGACGGTATCAACGATGCACCGGTACTTGCCGGAGCTGATGTTGGAGCAGCTATGGGAAGCGGCGCGGACGCAGCAATCGAAGCAGCAGATGTCGTATTCATGAACTCCGAAATGAAAGCTATCCCAGAAGCCGTCGGCATTGCCAAAATGACAAATAGTATTTCATGGCAGAACGTTGTATTTGCACTTGCAATCAAGATCATCGTTATGATTATGGGTCTGTTTGGATTCGCAAATATGTGGATTGCGGTATTTGCTGATACAGGAGTATCGGTATTGTGCCTGCTCAACTCCATCAGAATCCTGCATAGAAAATAGGAATTTGCCGGGGTGAGTAAACAGACGAAGTCTGAGAATCAAATCATCTATATTTGTGATTTTCGTCGCTACGAGAAGTCGTCTTCTAAGAAAAGGCCGGCATGAAAAGGTATTGATTTTGACTCAGTTGTACAAAACACAAAGTCGTCAAAATCAATACCTTTTCATGTCGGCCTTTTCTAATATTTTATTATAGTCTCGTAGCTCCCAGACCACAAATAGGGATATTTTATCTTCCTGGATTCGTCTGTTTTTGAATTTTTTGTCTATCCTCTGTCATTCCCGAATAAAAATCGAATCCCCCGGATGAGGAACTTTCCGGGGGATTCTTTATATTAAGTAATGAAGATATGATAAAAAATAGGAAAGAATTAGTTGTTATTTAAAACATCTTTCACTGTATCTTCTACCATTTTCTTAGTAACGATTTCAACTGTATCGCGGCAAATTGCAAGCTCTTCGTTTGTTGGGATACAGATAACTTTTACTTTTGATTCTGGAGTGGAGATAATACGTTCTTCTCCATGCATCTTGTTTGCTTTCTGATCTAAAGTTGTATCAAGGTAATCGAAATGTTCGATAATTCTTGAACGAATGATATCGTCGTTCTCACCGATACCAGCTGTAAATACGATGGCGTCAACACCGTTCATAACGGCGATGAAACTTCCGATGTATTTAACTACGGAATGAGAAAATACTCTTAAAGCCAAGTCAGCACGTTTGTTACCAGCTTTTGCAGCCTCGTCAAGATCACGGAAGTCAGAAGAAACACCGGAAATACCAAGAACACCGGATTTCTTATTTATGATATCCATAACCTGCTCAAGAGAAAGGTTCTCTTTGTGAGCGATGAATTCGATACAAGTAGGGTCGATATCACCAGAACGTGTACCCATTACAAGACCCTCTAATGGAGTAAGACCCATAGAAGTATCTACACATTTTCCACCATCAACAGCGGAGATGGAAGAACCATTACCAAGGTGACATACAACAATCTTTAAGTCTTCAGGTTTTTTACCAAGAATCTCAGCAGCTCTTAAAGAAACATATTTATGAGATGTTCCGTGGAAGCCGTAACGACGAACAGCGTATTTCTCATAGTACTCATATGGAAGACCATAGATGTAAGCTTCTGGTGGCATAGTCTGATGGAAAGCTGTATCAAATACACCAACCATTGGAGTTGTAGGAAGAAGCTCTTTACAAGCAGCAACACCAACTAATGTAGGAGGGTTGTGAAGAGGAGCTAAGTCGTTACAAGATTCTACTGTCTTTAATACTTCTTCTGTAAGTAATGTGGAACAAGCAAACTTCTCACCACCATGTACCATACGATGTCCAACAGCATCAATTTCATCGATGGATTTTAATACACCATTTTCAGGGTCTGTTAACTGTTTTAATACAAGTTCAACAGCCTGACGATGTGCAGGCATTGCAGCTTCGTACTTAATCTTATCCTGGCCGGCTGGCTGATAAGTTAAAACACCATCGATACCGATTCTTTCACATAAACCTTTTGCGAGAACGTGTTCTGTCTCAGAATCAATAACCTGATATTTCAGGGAAGAGCTACCGCAGTTAATTACTAAAACCTTCATTTCATATCTCCTTTTTGTATAATTATTTATTACGAAACGCCAAATTTCGCTTATTTTATTTTGCTAGGCATATTATAGCTTGTTTTTTTTATCTTGAAAATGTACTTATTCAGCTTATGATGGAGTTTTTTTGTTATTTCGGTACTTTTTTTTGAGTTTTGATAGGTAATTGTATTTCATAGTAAACAATAAATGATTTTGTTTGAAAGTTAACATGATTAGACAAAAATATAAAAATGTCCAAAAAAATCAAAAAAATTCATCAAAAAATGATAAAAAATAGTAAGAAATACAAAAAATAGGAAGATTGCTGTTTCGTTTGTTTTCGGTTATAATATGGACAAAGATAAGCAGATTTATCCGCTTACAGCAAGAATACTCCGACCTCTAAGGTGGGAGATGAATTGCATTCAGGTAGAAATAAAAGGAGAAAGGAGTTCATTTATGAAAGTAGCGGGAATTATCGCAGAGTATAATCCATTTCACAAAGGACACCAATATCATATAGAAGAAACACGGAAAAAAACAGGGGCAGATTATGTTGTTGTAGTTATGAGCGGGGACTATGTACAGCGTGGAGAACCAGCAATTGCAGATAAATATATGCGAACCCGGATGGCGCTTTCTGGCGGAGCAGACTTGATTATTGAAATGCCGGCAATCTATGCGACAGCCAGTGCCGAATATTTTGCGACAGCAGGGATTGGGATTCTTGATCAATTAGGCTGTGTCGATTATCTTTCCTTTGGAAGCGAATGGGCAGAAGTAGAAGATTTTTCGGCATATGCGACTTTATTTCTTGAAGAACCGGAAGAATATAAACAGATTTTGCAGGAAAAATTAAAATCAGGAAAAAGTTTTCCAGAAGCGAGAGCTTTCGCAGCGGGAAATTTATTATTCGATTCGAAACCAGAAAAAGCAATAGAATTTTTAAAAGAGCCAAATCACATTTTAGGCTTGGAATATATCAAAGCATTAAAAAGAAGAAGTTCTTTCATCAGGCCAGTTGTTATTAAAAGAAAAGGAAATCATTATCATGAAAATAAACTGACAGAAAATTATTCCTCCGCAACAGCAATTCGCCAGGAAATGTACCATTTTTATAGAAACTTCAGTAGAAAAAATCCGTATAATACAGAAACTTGTAATAGCAGAAAATGTGGAAATACGGGAAAAAATACCAATAACAGAGTCAGCAATATCTATAATAATACTTATAACAAAGAAAAAGAAGCCCCCCGGGCATTTGAAAAAGCACTTTGTGGAGAATATCTTCCTTTTATAGAAGGATTTTTACAGAATAACTTTGTGACCTGGGAAGATTTAATGCCCTATCTTGACTATACGTTTCTTCTGAAAAATAAAGTAATTGGCAAATACTTTGGAATGAATCTTGATTTAGCAAGAAGATTTCAAAATATTTATGAGCCAGGACTTTCTTTCGAAGATTTGATAGAAGGCCTTCACGCCAGACAGATTACGGATGCGGCATTGAGAAGAGTTCTTTTGCATATCGTACTTCACATGAAATACTATCCATTCTTAGAAGAAGCCAAAGACATTCCGGTACCATATGCAAGAATATTAGGCTTTTCCAAAACCGCTTCTCCCCTGCTAAAAAAAATACGTCAAAACGCCACTTTAGATATCATCCAACGTCCTGCAGAGGGCAAAAAACTTTATTCCAACAGTTCGGCACAGGCACAGATTTACAGTATAGATATACGAACTGCAGACTTGTACGAACAGATTGCTGCCAGAAAAGCAGGAAGAAAACCAATCAGCGAATATAAACGCCAGCAGGTGATAAGGTGAAATTTGGTTTGCCGCAGGCAAGGAGATGCCCGTGGCAATTACTATAAAAAATAACTGTGGAGAATTTACCGAAATCGAGTTATACTATGTTCTATATAAAAAGACAGCAAAGAAAATGCAAAATAGAAAGCGAGGTCGATTATGTATAATGCAGGATTGATTTTAGAAGGAGGCGGAATGCGCGGTGTATATACAGCCGGTGTATTAGATGCCTTTTTAGATGCAGGAATTGAATTTTCCAGTGTATATGGAGTATCTGCCGGAAGCTGCCATGCATGCAGCTACCTTTCTAAACAGAGAGGAAGGGCATTTCGAGTAAATGTAGATTATCTTGATGACCCGAATTACTGTGGAGCAAAAACATTTTTGAAAACAGGAAATGTTTTTGGGCCAGAGATGCTTTATGAACAGATTCCAGATGTGTTAGATCCATTTGATCATCAGGCATTTTTAAATTATCCAGGTAAGTTTTATGCAGTAGTTACTGATGTGGAAACAGGAGCTGCAAGATATTTAAGAGTGCGAGATCTTAGAAAGCAGATGTGGATGATTCGTTCATCAAGTTCGCTGCCATTAGTTTCTAAGACAATCGTTGTAAAAGGACATAAGCTTCTTGATGGAGGAATTGCTGACAGTATTCCGATTCGTAAATCAATAGAAGATGGCAATGAGAAGAATGTTGTCATTCTCACAAGAGACCACGGATATCGTAAGGCGCCGAATAAGCTGATGCCGATCATGCGTCTTCGTTATCCAAAGTATAAAGAATTTCTTCATGCTATGGAGACAAGACATGTCCGTTATAATGAGACAATAGATTTCTTAGAAGAACAGGAAAAAGAGGGAAAGGTCTTTATCATTCGTCCAGAAGCAAAAGTGGAAGTAGGAAGAATTGAAAAGGATAAGGCAAAACTTACGGTTCTTTATAAACAGGGACTTCATGACGGAGAAAAGGCAATAGAAGCAATGAAAGAATATTTGGAGAAATAGTCGGCGTGATTTAAATGTTTTTTACATCGTGTAATCTTTTACAGGAAACTAATTTTATAAACACACTCTGGAAATTCTTTTTATTTTCTGGTAGACTAAAAGACAAATATAACTCAAGTATAACTGTAGAAAGGATTGGGAATTATGAGCAAGAAAAAAGTAGTAATAGCCCTCGGACACCGAGCATTAGGAACAACAATGCCAGAACAGTATAAAGCAACAAGAAATACAGCCAAGGCAATTGCAGATTTAGTAGAAGCAGGGGCAGACGTTGTTATATCCCACAGTAATGCACCACAGGTTGGAATGATTCATACAGCGATGAACGAATTCAGTAAGGATAGAGAAGACTATACACAGGCGCCTATGTCCGTATGTTCTGCTATGAGTCAGGGATATGTCGGATACGATTTACAGAATGCGATTCGTGCCGAACTCTTAAAAAGAGGAGTATATCGCCCAGTATGTACAATTATCACACAGGTAATGGTAGACCCTTATGATGATGCATTTAATGAGCCAGTTAAAGTTATCGGAAGACTTCTTTCGAAAGAAGAAGCAGAGCAGGAAGAAAAACATGGAAACTATGTTACAGAAGTAGAGGGCGGCTATCGAAGAATTGTAGCAGCTCCAAAGCCACAGGGAATTATCGAGATTGATTCTATCAAAGCGCTTTCTGACCAGGGACAGGTAGTTATCGCCTGCGGCGGTGGCGGAATTCCAGTGTTAGCACAGGGAGTAGAACTTCATGGTGCCAGCGCAGTTATCGAGAAAGACTATGCCAGTGGAAGAATGGCAGAACTGTTGAATGCAGACGTATTCATGGTTTTAACAAGTGTAGAGAATGTCTGTGTTGGTTACAATACAGAACAGGAATCTCCATTAGAGCATATTACTGTAGCAGAAGCACAGAAATACATCGATGAAGGTCAGTTCGAGCCAAATACAATGCTTCCAAAGATTGAAGCAGGTGTTTCTTTCCTTGAAAAAGGCAATGGAAGAAAGGTAATTATTACATCAATTGATAAAGCTTTAGAAGGCTATCTGGAGAAAACCGGAACAATTATTGAATAACTTCTGGTTTGCGTAGCAGGAGAGACGCCCACAGAGAATATTATATTCTCTGTGGGCTGTGTTTTGGCTGCCTAAGTAAATTCAGAATTTATTTTTCTGGATATTTCTATGCCTTCAGCCTTCTTCTCCAAATCCCTCCGGCTGGTGAACTTGTAAAAATGTCAGAAAACTATAAAAAAGATATGGATAGACATTTTCTGTCTGCCTGAATCCGTATAATAACGGAAAGAAAGGTGGAAGAGAATGTTCATGTGGCATGTGGGAGATATAGCTGAAAAGAAAAAATGTAAAACAGGACAACACGAAAAAATGGCAATATTAACACACCTTGCAGCGTTTTGCCTAGCAGGTCTTTCAGCATGTCCTGGACGTCTTGGGCATCCTTTGGTTGATAGTGTTCCAACAAGCTACTGATGAACGCTTTGCGTTCCGGATCGATTTTTCTTCTTCGTGCCATAAAAAAATCCTCCTGAATTGATATTTATTTTAACATCAATCCAAGAGGATATATAGCTCTTTTAGAGTTTACACAGAATTAATTACAGTCTCGCTGTAGATGGATTAGGTTAATTTAACTCGTAGTCTTACCTTTCCAACTCTTTTTTCAAATTTAATACATAATCTACAGAAACTTCACAAGCTTTCGCTATTATTTCGGGCGAAAGACTTAATGCCAGCATACTACATATATTTTTCATACGTTCTTTCTCTCTACCTTCTTTTTCACCAAGTTTTATTAAATTATCTTCATGTTTTTTCTCATCAAATTCGGTTAATAACATAACGCTCACCTCACTTTTACATTGATATAAAAACGTTTCTATACATTTCCATTCTCTGGCTTTTTCGACTGCTTTATCTATAGCTTTCTTTAGTTCCATTGCTTCAGAGTATTCCCTTACGAGCTTAATAAAATGTGCGTATTCATACAATGGCTGACATTGTTCCAATAATTTTCGATTATGTCCGTAGTTAATATTAAGCATTGTCGCTGTCCACTCAAATTCTCCTGAATCGTCTGGAACTTGAAAGGCATCAGATAATTTTAGTTTAACTACATCTGGCTGTTTCTCTGTTCCATTGTAAAAAACATAATATCTTGGCGTTGGGATTTTCTGTAGAGAACTCACATAAATGTCTAAGCCATTTTCTGTAATATAAATTCCATACAGTTCTGCAAAATATTCCATACCACGAAGAGGCATGTTAGGATTAAAAGTACTTTGATGTTCGAATAGGTTCATCTGACTGTCTATTAAAAATGAAATATCATTCTTCATCTTAATGTAGATAGCATCACTTAATGTTGTGATTTCAATATCATCTACATCGGTGTAATCTGTACCGCTTACTGCATTACACAAGGATAATAAATAAGCTTTGTTCTCTTCTGCACCAAAGACAAAACGAAATAAACGGTCTTTGTACTCTCGATTTGCATTCCCTGTATTAATTTTTGTCATAAATATCCTCCTGTAAAATTATTATACTATAGCATATTGGAAAAAACCACTATTTTTTGAAAATTATGAGGATATAACAAAAATCCCTTATTCGAGGCCCTGGCCTCGTCTATAGTTTACTTAATGAATTAAATAGTAAATCACAATTACAAATTTAGATTCCCTGTTTGCTATTATACAATCACAAACAAGAACGAAACTAAAGGAGAAAAATCATGGCAGGAAAAAAGAACAATGGAGTAGTAGCAGTTATTTCTGATTTAACAAACGAGCAGGCAGCACAGCTGACGAAAGAAATTATAAAGGCAAAAAGAAAGGTTGCGCCGAAAGGAAAATCAATTCTATAGAATGTATAAGAAGGATGTGATAAAATATATAAAAACAAGGAGGAGGAAAAGCAATGAAAAAAACAATGCACAATTACAGGAAACTTTTAAAGAAAAACCTAATGCTGGCTCTTATGTTTTGCCTGACTTTAGGAATAGGAATTTTTACAAATTCTGTACAGGTTAAGGCGGCAAATTCATTGAAGATTGGAAATATTCAGGCATATGGTGGAAGTCAGGTAGCTTTTGAGGCAACATTTAAAATGAATGGTTATCAGAAGATTGAAATTTACCGTTCGACTTCAGGCGGAGCATTTCAGTTAGTTGATAATTTCACAGAAGAAGGGGAGTTATGGAATACTTACAGTGAAGGCTGGTATACTGTAGGTAATAAGAAAAAGGTAACTTGCTATGCAGATAATACAAAGGTAGCTGGACAAGTAGTATTTGAAGATGATTCTGTTACTGTGGGAAATCGTTATTCTTATAAAGTAGTTCTCACCTGTTACGATGGAAGTAAAATTACGTCTGGAACGGTATCTGTTGCAGTAACATTAGATACAGCAGAGATTTTAAATATTTATTCTGCTGATGCGAAGAAAGTAAAGATAAAATGGCGTCGTGTTAGCAAAGCGCAAGGATATCAGATTTATCGTACAGAAGGTAAGAAATGGAAAGTAATTAAGACAATCAAAAGCGGTAAAAAGGTTACATTTGTAGATAAAAAGGTAAAGAAGAATAAGGTATACCGCTATAAAGTACGTGCTTACGGAACTGTGAAAGGTAAAAAGGTTTATGGCAATTTTGGATATGTATGTAAAGCATCATTGAAAAAGCCTACTGTAAAAGGAGCCTACAAAAAGGGCAGTATTTATGGCCCGGCACTTAATAACAATCAGTTAATGCAGGTTCGAAGAGTTGTTCAGAGTTTTAAAACAAACTATATCAAAAAAGGTATGAGCAACTATGAGAAAGCATTTATTGCATTTAATTATCTTAACCAGAATTGTAAGTATGCGACAAGAGGCTGGCAGTATAATGGAGCAAATACAGCTTGGGGAGCATTGGTATATGGTGAAGCACAGTGCTCTGGATATGCAAGAGGGATGAAAGCTTTATGCGATGCCATTGGAGTACCATGTTATTATGTTCATGCCAATAAAAAGGCATTAAATCCAAGCCATCAATGGAACCAGGTGAAAGTGGATGGAAAATGGTATATTGTCGATGCTCAGAGCGGATATTTTCTGGCAGGCAGCAAAACCTGGAGAAATGAAATTGGAATGTCATGGGATACAAAGGGACTTCCTAAATGTAGTGGAAGTAATCATAAACGAGGAGGATTTTACGGTATTTAGTTATTATTTAATTAAATAGAGCAGTATTCTATATCAGCAGGATGATTTCCTCACAGAAGGGTAGAGAATTTGTGAATTCCAATTATAATGATATAAAACGAGTATATTCCATATGGGTTTGTATGAATATGTCACAAAACTGTATGAATTATATTCATTTTACACAGGAAAGTGTAGTCGGTACTTATCAGTGGAAAGTGATATTAGAAAGGATGTGGGGCAGAACAGATAAGTGATTTATTAGATATGGAAGTTGAGCAGGTACGGGAAATTATAGAGAATGAGTAATCCAATCTAATAGATAAAAAAGAAACCGACATAACGCCGGCTTCAAAAGAGAGGAAAGTATGAAAAAATCTATCAAAAATCTGTTGTTGTTTTTGATGGTTTTATGATACTGGAAATTTGTGAACAGGTTGTGAGTAAAGAATGAAGATAATCTGACGAAAAAGAAATTGCTGACGCTTTTCTGTAAGAAATAGAATAGGGCAGCAGTATCAAAAGAAACCTATAACTGAATAGTGTCAAAAGTAGACCGTTAGGTTTGACAAGTCATATAAAATTGAGTGTCAAATCTAACGGTCGTTTTTTATGATACGGAAAGGAAAAAAATCATGGGAAAGATTTATGGATATGTACGAATTTCAACTAAGAAACAAAATATGGACAGACAGATTCGGAATATTCAGAAAGAGTATCCAGAAGCGGTCATTATAAAAGAAGTGTACACAGGAACAAAGTTTCAAGGTAGAAAGGAATTAAATAAACTGATAAAGCAATTAAAGGTGGGGGATACCATAGTCTTTGATTCAGTATCAAGAATGAGTCGTGATGCGGAGGAAGGGTTTCAAGTATATCAAGATTTATATAAAAAAGGAGTAGAGCTTATTTTCTTAAAAGAGCATCACATTGATACAGCAATATATAAATCTGCTCTAAATAATGGGATTCAACTTACAGGAACAAATGTGGATTATATTTTAGAGGGAGTTAATAAATATCTGTTGTCATTAGCAAAAGAGCAGATAAAGCTCGCATTCTTGCAATCACAAAAGGAAGTTATGGATTTGAGGCAAAGAACAAAGGAAGGAATTGAGACAGCCCGTATAAATGGAAAGCAGATAGGTTTGACGCAGGGAACAAAGCTTGTTACAAAGAAATCCATAGAATGTAAAGAAAAGATTCAAAAATACAGTAGGGATTTTGAGGGGATGTTGAGTGATAAAGAGTGCATACAGCTTATTGGAATTGCGAGAGGAACGTATTATAAATATAAAAGAGAAATAAAAGACGAAATTTGTCGAAAAAAGTAATGATAAATATAGTAAAAAGTGGTAAAATCAATACAAATAATTTAGGAGAAGATAATATAATGAAACAAAATTTGAGACTTAGTAAAAGTGAAAAAGAGATTATGGATAAATTTTGGGAGAATGAAGAAGGATTTACATGTACAGAGCTTGTAGACGCATCTCCTGATAGGTCGTGGCATAAAACATCTGCTCATTTGCTGATTAATTCATTATTAGCAAAAGAATTTATTGAGGTATCTGGATTTAGAAAATCGACAAAAAACTATGCAAGAATTTTTAAAGCGAAATTTTCATATGAAGATTATGCAATTAAGATTATTATGGTTAATTCAACAGCAGATAGCAGAAAAAAGCTAATGTATAAGCTGATTAATGAAGCAACATTAGAAGAATTAGAAGAAATGAAGGCAATTATAGAGTCACAAATAATTATGTGTAAGTCAAAAAGAAAAGACGTTTAATAGACTTATCTCTGCATAATCAATATAAGTTATGTAGAGATAAATCTTTTCTAAAGAAAAATGCATTATTTTGAAGGGTCAAATATTCTAGTATAATTTTTTTCTTTCCCGCAAGAAGTACATGTTGGGAGACTGTAATTAATTCTGTGTAAACTCTAAAAGAGCTATATATCCTCTTGGATTGATGTTAAAATAAATATCAATTCAGGAGGATTTTTTATGGCACGAAGAAGAAAAATGGATCCAGAACGCAAAGTGTTCATCAACCTCCTTTGTATTGTTTTGATTTATCGTACAAACTTTAGCCTTTTTTCTGACTAATACCAGCACTCCTCCCCCTTTTCTATTTTTCGTATCATCGCTTCATTCTCTCTGGGCAAGCATCGCAATTTTTATTGTTTATCCAAATACTCAGCAAGCGAATTCGCAATGTACTCTTTTTGACCATTCGGCATTGACTGATATATCCTCCCCGTCTTATCCTGCCATATAATAATTCCGTCAATACCTGCATTCTCTACTACGTACCAATCATCTGGGACAAATGGGTTCAATTCTCGTTCTTCCCTTGTATTACAAACAACATCTAATCTTTTTTTATCACATATACCAGTCAATTCATGGCCATCAAAAATTGCAATGCCAAATGATGACACATACTCAACATAGTCCTTTGCAAACAAAACATTCAAATCTTTTTCTGCCTGCCTAATTAAATCTAAAGAGGCTGGTGAATACGTTATCAAATCTGGTTTGTTTTGAATCAACTTCACTATATTCATTTCTAAATTCCTCCATTTACTACTTGCTTCGCATAATCTTTCCAAAAATGTTTCTTTATCGTACTCCACCCACTTTGACTCGATGGATTGTCAGACCCATCTGTTAATATATGCCAAATTGTATCATTTCCTTTTCCTCTATGCTCTTCCTCTGTTAATATTGCAAGCGGAGAATCATTTTTTTGCCCGATATGATGCAATTCATATCTATGTCCGGTCGGGTCAATTGGTGCATATCCCTCCTGCATAAGCTGCAAATTAGTTTTTCCTGTCATATCATCAACATAATTCAAATCAATTTTCCTTATTAAGGCAGTTTTCCCATCTACCATTTGTGCTGTCAGACCAGAGGATTTACAAATCTCATACTGTTTCATTGAATTAAATTTAGAAATCAATTCAACTGGATATTTTGACTCTTTTTGTATAGTCGCCACTTCACTCATGGTCAATCCACCTCTAGTTCCTGATTTAAGTAGAAAGGCTTCTTCTCCGCCACCTGTAATTGCACCTGTAATTGCTCCCCACTTGAAGCCTTCACTGCCAGTCAATGCAGCGGCATCCAGTGTTTCATTCATATCTCCGGTCTGATATCCTCTAACAATACCTGCTGAAACTGCTGAAAAAGTTCCCGATGATACTGCAAAGACCGTTGCAGATTTAGCCGATGCAGCAAAAACTGCTGTCATTGCTGTCGGTGCACCTGCACTGACCACTGATACTGTAACGCAAACTAAAATTACACCAGTTCCTATTGCCACATTTTTTATAACTTGTTGACTATCTGCATCTGCGACTTCTTGTAATTTTTCTACAGTTGTCGTGCCTTCATCACTCAAATTGAAAATATATCTATCGCCTTGAAAGAAACCATTTAATTCTTCTAGCGTATATCCAAAATATATATTGGGTTGAGAATTATAAGAAGTCTCCTCAAGATATTCCTTTGACAAATAAGTGGTCCGAACTTTCTCAACAACATATTTTTCGCTATCTAGATTATTGACAGTTTCTTCATACACCTTATCTTTTACATATGTTAAAAGTGCATCATCATCCATTCCAGAAAATTCAATGTTCGATTCTTCAAAATTTGTTATACTCTTAGCATTGCTTATTGTGCCCGTATCTTTATCAGGATTGCTAGAAGAGCATCCTGTCAACCCTATAGCAAGACATAAGATGAAAGCCATTATCTTCTTCACTGTTCATCATCCTCCTCCGCAATACTTTTCTTTTTCTTATGTTTAATACCAACAAACAGTGCTACAACTAACAAAGCACCCACCACAGCTATAAGATACTTCAAATTAAATGCTTTATTTGTTGCTTTCTCAGCATTTTCTGATGAACTTATCGTTCTGTCTGAAGAATATACAACTTCTGATTCTTTCGCTAAAGTTAATGTTCCCTCATCATCTATTGTCGCACCTTCTGAAATCAATTTATTGATTTCTTCGATTGAAAGTCCGGATGTCATAACAGCTTTCATCAGATTATTTGTTCCTACATATATTTTCTTTGTAGTTTTTTGATTCGTGTATTGATTTGTAGCAGTTATCGTATAAATCCCCTCTTCTGTATACTTTTCTCCATCTTTTGCCGGTGCATTAGAACGAGTATCCTCTACCAAACCGTCTGCACTATCCGTCAAAACTTCACGTTTAACATTTATCTGAAGATAACGAGATTTTGCCAAATCTAACATAAATCCATTTTCAGTCATAGAACTATTTGTCAATTCACTCCCTGTTGAGACATCCAATGGATACACCATGCAATTTCCATTTCTGACTGAAAAAGTAAAGAAGATTCTATAATGACCTACTTTGTCAATCAACTGATCTGATGTTACTTCATAATCCAATGCAACTTCATAATCTCCTTCTTCAAAAAGTTGCACCTTGGTATCTGCACCAACAGAAGTATTTGCTGCCAAATAGTTTTTATATACCTGTGGTTCTGATGAATTATTATTGTAATTCGTATACCTAATGATTAATGTTCCTTTTCCAAAATCTGTCCTTTCTGTTTCAAAATATTTGTCATATCCTTCTGTGTCATCAGTTATTTTTAAATCTTTATCGCCATTTAATTCGTTGATGTTCTGATTTAAATTGAACCAAAGGGTAACTTTATCGCCCACATTTTTCAAGAACACGATATTTCCATCAGATTCTTTCACTTTATCCGTAAATCCACTCACAAAAAATTGTCCAATATCCCAATTATAATGAATATCTTTTTTCTCTATCTCTGAACTTCCCGAATAACCATCAAATTCCTTTACTCTTGTTTTCTTTCCTAACGCATATGTTTGTTCTGACTCAGAAACTTCTTGTTCTGTAGACGGAGAATATGCATAAAACTCATATACTTCCGCAGTTTTTTTATATTCATAGTCTTTTACAGGAACAAATGCAATTTTTTTTATTTTTTCCAGTTTTTCTATTTTATAAGCAACAATAATTCGATAATAGCACCCATTCAATATCTGTACATCTGTTGTTTTATACAAAGTTTCTGTCCTAACAGGTCCGTCATCAAAAGCATTAGTCAGACACTTTATATCTGTCCAGTTTTTTCTGTCTTTTGATGTCTGAATTATGATTGCACCCTTTAATATTTTTTTATCTAATTTGTTACCATCTAATTTTTTCCCTTTATCAGCAACAAGATGCCACTTTTTCTCTTCAGCTTTTAACAAAGCATCACTGTATGTATAGTAAAGATCCAAATTTCCTGAAGTGACTTCATAAGCAGGGACACCATTTTTTTCTGAAACATTTCCAATATTCCCCAAAATGGAAAACTCTCCATATGTCTCTACTTTATCCGTGGAAGAAGATTTATCAGATTCTGAAATATCATAATCATCGTTCTTATCAAATTCATATACTTTCCCCACAATTGCATTTTTTTCTGATTTAGATTTAGTAAAAGCATTGACTGAATATAGAGTTGTAAGCGCAACAACACATAATATCATCGTTGATATTTGCATATAAAGTTTCTTTTTAATCTGTACTTTTCTCATTTATTTTCCCTCTAAAATATATTTCAAAAATTATTTTATTCCTATCTCTTCCTGTAAAAAACATACCATCTTTTTTACTTTATATTATCATAGAATCTTTTATCTTCCAATAATCGATATCTGTGAAAACCAAAGAACAAAAAAGAAGCACTGACCGTCACTGCAGTCAATGCCTCTTCTTATGCTTCGTTTACGAAAGAGATTTCAATATACCTTTTATTACTTTTCTTAACTTCAATCCATTTTTCAGTCCCAGACGATAAAAAAATTCTTCTGTATCTGCTCCACTGCTGAATATCATAAACCATTTTCTTATTTTTATCCGTAAATTCTCAAATCACAATGATACACCATCTTCCTGTAACAAGAGTAACATTCCATCACCATAAGGAGGATATATCCAATGGGAATTATTAAATCAATCGTAACTATCATTATTGTCATTACAGGAAGAAAAGGAGGAAAATAAGATGGCAGCAAATGTAGAAAGTATGTTTTATACAAGAACGGCCCCCTGGCATGGATTAGGAGTCAGAGTAGAAGAAGTACTAGGGTCTAAAGAAGCATTGAATCAGGCAGGTCTTGACTGGAAAGTAGAGCAGACCGATGTATATGCGGCATCAGGAGAAAGAATTCCAGGATATAAAGCCAATATCCGAGATATTGACCGTAGTGTATTAGGAATCGTAGGCGACAGATATAAGATTGTCCAGAATGAAGAAGCTTTCGCTTTTACAGATGGACTACTCGGAGAAGGGGTAAAGTACGAAACTGCCGGAAGTCTTGCCGGAGGGAAAATCGTCTGGATGCTTGCAAAACTTCCAGAGAAATACATTATATCTGGAGATGCTATTGAACCGTATTTGGTGTTCTGCAATTCTCACGATGGTTCAGGTGCAATTCGTGTCGCTATGACACCTGTGCGTGTCGTATGTCAGAACACGTTAAATCTCGCATTAAAAGGTGCAAACCGTGTATGGTCCGCAAGACATACAGGCAATGTAATGAGTCGTATGGATGAAGCAAGAGAAACCCTGCAGCTTGCCAATGCCTATATGTCACAATTAGGACGGTCTATTAATGAATTACAGGCTAAGAAGCTTACGGATAAGAAAGTACTTGCTATGATTGATTCTCTGTATCCGGTAAGTGAGGATTTAAGCGAGATGCAGAAAAAGAATAATTTAAAGCAACAGAAAACTTTAAAGATGTGCTATTTTGATGCACCTGATCTGCAGGGAGTAGGAAAGAATGGGTATCGCTTTATTAATGCGGTATCCGATATGGCTTATCATGGTAAACCATTACGTCAGACAAAGAACTATAATGAGAATTTATTCAGGAAAACGATTGACGGTCTGCCAGTCTTAGATAAGACATATCAGATGTTGTTATCGGCATAAGGGAGGGGATACAGTTGAATTCAGTAAAAGACGTAGTTGAAGGGAAAATTCTTTCAGAGATGAAAAAGTACAGACAATCAAATAGTTTTACAGCCACTACAACCGGCTGTGATACTGGAGATACAGAAAACACAGGACATCCGGTCTATGAAATTTTATGTATCATTTTAAAGAAATTTGACCCAGTACTCTTAGAAAAGTTATTAGGGGTAGCCGATTTATTTGAATACTTAAAGCAGTTATGGAACAAGACAGAGAAAACAGAAGAAAAGAAAGGTGAGGAAAGATAATGAAAACATTAGAACAGAAAGTACTAAAGAAAATTGCAAAAAAGAGTTTATTTGTAAAGCTTGTCAACACAGAAAGAAATAGGGAATTAGTGGAGCAGTCCATATCAAAAGAGTTTTTAGATCTTTCCGCAGTCGTAAGAGTCGTTCTGAAAATGGATAAGGAAGGAATGTCTTCAATGGCATTATCAAAAAAGGATGCTGAAAACTTAGGTATGACCGAGGAAGAAATTTATGCGGCGGCATTGGCAAATACATTAAGACTCTTTCCACCTAAATTAATGAACTTATGGGGATATGTAGAACAAAATATTGGCATAGGTCTGCCATATGAGGAGGATGAAGTAACAACATATATCCTTACCAATCAAAAGGAAGTGGATGGTGCCTTCTATCTTATGAGTCGAGAATTGGTTGGAAATATTGCAGAAATGTTAGAGGATGATTTATATATCCTTCCTAGCTCTGTAAATGAGGTACTTCTTGTGAGAGTAAGTGAAGTAAGAGAAGGGGTAGATGGACTGAAAGCAATGGTCCGGGATGTTAATGAAACCATTGTGGCTGAAAAAGAGATTTTAAGTTATAGCGTATATCATTATGACAAGGAACATGGCATTACCATTGCAGCATAAAGGAAGGGGCAGTTAAAAATGAAATACGATATTGTGTGTTCCACGAAAAATTTATCAACAGAAGAATGGCTGAAAATAAGAACGCTTGGAATCGGCGGCAGTGATGCAGGTATCATTGCCGGATGTAATCCTTACCGCAGCATCTTTGAGTTATGGCAGGAGAAACGTGGGGAGATTCCAGTAAGAGAAGAAGAATCCGAAGTAACGCATTTTGGTAAGGTTCTTGAAGATGTCGTAAGAAAGGAGTTCATCCAGCGTACAGGCTTAATGGTAAGAAAGAAAAATTCCATTCTTAGAAGCAAAGAATATCCTTTTATGATTGCAGATTTAGATGGTGTCGTCAGTGAGTTTGACGGCACTTATTCTATTTTTGAAGCAAAGACCGCTATTGAATTTAAAAATAATGACTGGAAGAATGGAGAGATTCCTAAAGCCTATCAGTTACAGGTTCAGCACTATCTGGCAGTCACAGGCTTTCAGAAAGCCTACATTGCTGTATTGGTAGGCGGCAATAAATTCTATTGGACGGAAATATACCGGGATGAACAGCTTATCAAGATGCTGGTAAGCATGGAATCTCACTTCTGGCATTGTGTTAAGACTGGGGAAGAACCGGATGTGGATGCATCTAAAGCCACAAGTCTTTATTTGGGAGCAAAATATAGTAATCCAAAGGTTGGTTCTATCATTGACTTGGATGAGCAGATGCTTTCAGCCATCGAAAAATATGAGCAGATAAAAGTAGAGTTAGATTCATTAACAGAGCAGAAACAGCTTATTGAGAATCAGTTGAAATCTGCATTAGCAGAAAATGAAGCCGGCAGAGTAGGAGGACACATCGTAAAGTGGAAACCAATAGTTCAGACTAGAATTGATTCTAATAAACTCAAAAAAGAACACAAAGAGGTTTACGATGACTGCAAAAAAGAAGTAACTTACCGTAAGTTCTCAGTAGCATGATAGTAAAAAGACTGTGAGAGGGTATCTATAATGGTATCCTCTCTTTTTTGGAGGTATAAAATGAAGAAGATTCGGGAATTAAGAGCAGATGAGATTGAAGTTCGTGTAGGTGTTGTTAGGAAAAACGGTATATCGTTATTGCTGTACAAGGATGCACGTTGTGATATGAATATATTAGATGAAACATTCGGAATCGCGGGTTGGCAACGGAAACATGAACTGATAAACGGGGCATTATTCTGTACGGTTAGCATCAAAGACGAGAATGGAGAATGGATTTCTAAACAGGATGTAGGAGTAGAGTCTTACACAGAAGCAGTAAAGGGAGCGGCATCAGATTCTTTTAAACGTGCCTGTTTTAATATCGGCATAGGCAGGGAACTTTATACTGCCCCGTTTATCTGGATTCCGTCAGACAAAGTAAGTATTGCAGAGAGCAATGGAAAGTTAAAAGTAAGAGATTCTTTTAATGTGTCATACATTTCCTATGATGAAAATGGGAAAGTCATTAAAAGTCTGGAAATCCGCAATCAAAAGAATGAGATTGTATGTCAGTTTAACATGGGGAATAAAGTTTCTAAACAGGCTTCTCAAACGGCAAATAAAAACCAGCTTTCCGATTACCGTATGGGAAAACTGTATGATGAAATGAAACGTACAGGTGTGACAGAACAGCAGATTGTAGAACGCTTTCATGTATCTTTGGCGAATTTAACAGAGAGGGATTATAAGAAGATAATGAGTGCGTTAAAGAATACAGATACAAGAGCAGCATAAGAAAGGAGATTGTCATGGAGAAAAATAAGTTTATTGAAGAATTATTCTATGAATTATCGTGTCAGTTAGGTAAAGAATTTGAGATGAAACAGAAGCGTGTCTGGAAGAATAACGGTGTATCTGATGAAGGATTGGTTATTGAAAAGCTGGAAGATGAGTTATCGCCTGTTGTTTCTTTAGACAGGTGCTATGAAGATTTTCAGGCAGGAATCAGTGTGCAGGAGATTAGCGAGCAGGTTTTAAAAGAGTACCGCAGGACAGCGGGGAACATTTCGTTATTAAGTCAGCAGGATATATGGAGTTATGAGCGGATTAAAGACCGGCTCTATGTAGAGATGGTGAACAAAGAATGGAACGAGCAGTACTTGGAGCATAAATACTATGTTCCATTTCTTGATTTAGCGGTCGTGTATTACATAGATACACAGCCAGATTACAAAGAGGCTCCGTCGCATCGAGGGACTGCGGTAACAAAGGATATTTTTAAAATCTGGTCGGTAGAGCCGGAAGTAATATGGAAACAGGTTTTAGAAAACATGGGAAAAGAAAGCCTGTTTTTGATGCTGATCGTGACAGAGGAAGAAAATTCACTTATGACTTTGGAAGATGTTTTGCAGAAAAATCAAGGAGCATTAGCATTATTACAAAAGAGTGTCTTAGATGAAGCAAAGAAAAAGATTGGAGAGTCATTTTATATGCTGCCTGTTTCAATTTTTGAGTTAATGATAGTTCCCGAAAGTCAGGCAGACGAAGTGGAGGAGATGAAAAAAGCAATTATTGAATCTAATAAAGAACTGCCAGCGGAATACCTTCTTTCAAATAGTGTGTATTATTATGGAGACAAGGGAGAGGCAGAGGTAGCAGGATAGATATTTTGGTAATTCATATGTAATAAAAAACGGAAGAAAGCAAGATGTTTCTTCCGTTTTAGACTGTAGACAAAGCCACGCAAAAGTGTGGTTTTGTCTATTACTAAGACTGTTTTTTTGTATAATAAATATCAGAAAGGCGGTGTTTTTTTATGATGACGAGAAATGCGGATAAAAAGAGAGAACAAATGCTTATGTTCTGTATGGATGACATGGTTCCACAAAACCATATGTTGCGGTTAATCGATAAGGCTATTGATTGGTCCTTCATTTATGACTTGATAGAAGAAAAATACTGCCCTAATAACGGACGACCAAGCATAGATCCTGTCATGCTTATAAAAATCCCATTTATTCAGTATCTTTACGGAATAAAAAGCATGCGGCAAACAATGAAAGAGATTGAAGTAAATGTTGCTTACCGCTGGTTTCTTGGACTGGATATGATGGATTCCGTTCCTCATTTCTCTACATTTGGTAAAAACTATACGCGTCGTTTTAAAGATACCGATCTTTTTGAGCAGATCTTTTCTAGGATTCTTGAATAGACAAAACGAATGCTCATTACGGACCCGGTGGTTACTTAACCTATAAAGCAGCAACAGATACGCAAGCAAGTAAAGACGAGAGAAAATTTACATCTTTTGCCAAAACATTTTTTGATACTTTTAAGCCTTTACGAGTGGAAGCAGCAGAAGCAAATATCGCAGAAGGAACGAGTGGAACTTGTACATGGACAATCTCCGCAGATGGCGAATTGGTAATTAAGCCTACTAATGGTGAAGAAGGAACGTTAGCAAATTTTGGTACTTGTAATGCACCTTGGTATGATTACAGAAATGAGATTACATCTGCACGATTTGAAGGTAAAGTTTTTGGGGGAAGTAATTGTAGTTACATGTTCAACGAATGTAGTAAACTTACAAGTCTGAATGTAAGCAATTTTGATCCATCAAACAATGGAAGGAAAATAAGCAATGTACATTAAAAAGAAAGATTTAGACCGGTATCTGCGTCTGCAAAAATGCAATCGGACTTATATCACACATATAAAAGAGATATTAAGAAAGAAAGGAGTATACGAAGATCATACAATACGGATCATGGAAACGGAGCATCATTATCAGATCAAAAGAATCTAAAAAGAATCGAATTCTTTTTGCAGTAAAACAGAGGAAGAAATTTCTCTGTTTTTTGATAATGTCGAATTAATTACTTCAATATTTCATCTCATTTCCTATATTTTTGACCAAAATGTCGTAATATTGACCATTTGGACAGAGGTTATTGCTGTGAGGTAAAAACAATGCTATATTTATTATTATAAAAAGGTTTATTTTTTAAGCGAACCAAAGGGGAAAGGGAGGAAAATCTATGAAAGAACAACGAAAACACATCAATCTATCCCGTATTATGGCGTTTATTTTATCAATAGCCATGCTTGCGGGATTCTGTCCGCCGGGGGTCAGTTTTGCAGATATTTATCTAACATTGCCAAAGGTAAAAGCAACAGAGAACATAAGCAACCCAAGAATTGAAAAAGATTCTTCTATGGATGCCGAACAAAAAGTAACTTGGGACTGTGTGTACTTTGGAAGCTATCCGCAAAGTGAGGTAACATCCCAAGATGGAAGTATTTATGATACTTTAAAAAATGCAACAGGATGGGATGAAAATAATGATATTACAGTTGATGAAACAAAGTATCGACGGTTAAAAGGGGAAGATGCTACATGTTCTGACAATCAATATAACTGGAATAGTAATTATAAAACTTATCATTATTTTAAATACGAACCAATCAAATGGCGTGTTTTAAACAGAAATGGAGAGGATGCTCTTCTTCTTGCAGATGTTGCTTTGGATGATCAGGAATATAATACAAATTTAGTAGATGTAACATGGGAAACAAGCAGGATGCGAAGCTGGCTGAATGGTTACGGTGCATCTGTGAATCAGCCAGGGACAGACTACAGTAGAAAGAATTTTATTAATTCCGCTTTTACATCCACGCAAAGAAATGCGATTAAAACAACCAATGTTGTAAATAACAATAATATTGATCTCGGAACAGCGGGTGGAAATAATACCTCAGATAAAATATTCCTTCTTTCTGAATCAGAAGTCTATAATACAGATACAGCAGCAGGATATGGATTTGCAAAAGATTATGGTACATACGATGAAGCGAGAAAAATCCGGTACAGTACCTATGCGTATGCGATGGGTATATACAGAGATTATGACTACGATGGAAATGTTTGTTGGTGGCTCCGCTCGCCGGGTGAGGATGGCTATAGTGCGGCCATAGTGGGTGGTTATGGCAATATCGACAGGTATGGTTATGATGTCCGCAGTACTAATGAGGGTGTGCGGCCCGCTTTGCATTTGAATCTTGCATCTTCTAATCTGTATTCCTACGCCGGAACGGTATGCTCAGATGCGATGAAGTCCGGGGAGAGCGGCACGAAGCCGGATTCAGTGACTGTCAAAGGGGACAAGACAAAAGCAGGAGAAATGGAAGTTAAGATGAATGGTGGCGTAAACCTAACGCTTCCAGATGATGTCCCTGCTATAGGTGGAGGAAAAATTAAATTTGATTATGGCAATTTTCCAATCGGATTTTGGAGAGAGGAAAATGAATGGCGTATAGGGATTGGAGTAAGTGATGTTGATAAGCTGATTGAACAAAACGGTTGGACAACGTTCAAACAATTTGTAAATACGCAAAAAAAATCTTATAAAAAGGGGATTAACAGCTTATTAGCGTCAAAATATGGAGCTGCCTCTATAGGTATGGAAAAAGATCTAAAAATAAGTGGATATGGATACGCGGAAGGAACAATCACCAAAAGCGGTAATGTTCAATCTATGGGTGGAAAACTTGTTATCGAGATAAAAGGAACGGCGGAAAAACAATGGCAGACGTTAGTTGTTGTTGTACCTGTGGTGATCAAAATAAAAGGAGAAGCTGGAGTAGAAACGACGCTTTCTCTTGGATTTGATTTTAAAAACAGTAGTTTATATACAACTGGTAAGGCAGAAATGACACTGCCTAAAGTACGTCTTACCAGTGGAGTAGGTGTCGCTTATGTTGCAGATGTTTCTGTTTATGGTGAAGCGAAAAATACACTGACAATAGAATCAGAAAATAACAACAGTAATGTAACTGGTTCGGTAAAAGGAGCATTAGGAGCCAGTGCAAAGGCACTTTGTTTTTCTTACGAACAAGAATTCCTTAATGGATCAAAAGATTATTTGTCTACAAAAAATAAATCAAAATCAAAAATGTATTCTACGCCATCCATAACAAAAGAACTGGAAGCGAAAGATTATGAGATACATAGAGTACACTCTACATGGAATAAATCTATGGCAGCACAAAAGGGAAGATCTCGTTCTAAAACGAATAATACAGATTCCGGATCAATAGAAACATTGCAGTCTGATATATATGCGAACGCTAAACCACAATTATTACAGACGCAAAGTGGAAAAAAGGTTCTTGTTTATACAACAGATATAGAAGACAGAACAACCGGAAATCATACTGCGGCCGTATATTCTATCTACAATGAAGAAGAAAAAACATGGAGTACGCCAACGGTGATCGAGGATGATGGAACAGCCGATTTTGATGCAGTAGCGTCCGTAGATGGAGAAGATGTATATATTGCATGGGTAAATGCCAACCGTACTTTTACAGAAGAGGAAGCGACTGCAGATGATTTTATGACAACCTTGGCTTCTTCTACCGAAATTCGGGCAGCTAAAGTTACTGTAGATGGAAATACAGGAAATGTGACAATGTATCCAGATATTACAAATAATACGGTTTCTGATCTGCATCCAAGTATCACTGTACAAGATCATACGCCATATATCGCATGGAACAGTAATAGTGAAAATGATATCTTAAAAGGCACGGGAACAAACAGTATTTATCTTGCTTCTGTGAATGAAAATGAAGTAACGATCAATAAACTTGCAAATGAAACAAAACCTGTTCAGTCTGTAGCAATAGGCATTTTAGGAGGTAATTTAGAGACAGCATATACAATAAATTCGGGAACAGAGGAAAAACCACAAACAGAACTTATTGTGGCAGATAAAGACGACCGGTATGTTCTTGCAGAAAATGGACAAAACCTTTCTCCTTCCTTTGCAAATATAAACGGAGATTTGGTTCTTATATGGTATGCACAAAATGAAAATGCAACGTCTCTTAATTATATTTCTTCTATAGATGGAGATGTTGGAAGTTATATCAATGAGGATGCAGCGATTTTTACGGATTATACAGTTATTGAGGACGATGAAAATTCACTTATCCTTTGTACTGCAGATAAAGAAAATTCTGAAAAAACAGGAAGAGACCTATTTGCTTATGTAATAAAAGACGGAAAAACGAGCCAGGCAGTTCAATTAACTGATTTAGATGGATATGTTGCCGCACCAAGTGGTATCTGGAATGGAAGTTCCTATGAATATTTGTTTACACGTTCTGATGTGACGATAGAAGATGACAATGTACAGGAACAATCTGATTTGTGTATCGCATCCACAACCCCAACAAGCACTCTTGCTATCGGAGAGATTGATTATGCACAAGAGCAGCTTATGCCAGAGAATGATACAGAGATCACTATCCCAGTAAAAAATAATGGATTATCTGAATGCAAAGATGGCAAAGTTCAGATAACATGCAATGGAGAAGTAATCGGTCAGGCGACGATTGAGGATAAGCTTGCGGCCGGGGAAGAAAAGGATATCCCGATAAGTTTGACTGTGCCAGAAGATACAATAGCAAAAGAGACATTAAAAGTAGAAACGATGTCTGACGGAAATGAAGAAGCAGATTCTACAAAAGATATCGCATCTGCTGGCAGTGAACTTACACTCTCAACCGAGCAGAAGGAAGAAGAGGTTGTTGTAACGGTAGAAAATATCAGTTCTTTTGATACAGAAACAACCTTGGAATTAAAAGCCGATAACAGCTTAGGAGAGACGTTAAAGACGATCAATCTCGGCAATATACAGGCACATGATACGCTGGAATATACACTGGACAAGACGGAATTAACAGAGCTTGGAAGTGATACGATCTACATGGAAGTTTGTGGGGATACAGAAGAGAGTGTAAAAACAGATAACGAAGCATATATTTATGTGGGGGATAGTCAATTAAAAACTCTGGATTATATCACTGCAACAAAAGAGAAAACAATATATAAAAGAGGGGAAGAAGTTTCTCTTGATGATCTGGAAGTTACTGCAGTGTATACAGATGGAAGTAAAGAAAAAGTAACAGATTTTACAACAAATGTGGCAGAAATGGATACGTCTGTTTTGGGAGAAAAGCAGTTAAAGATCCTTTACGAAGAAGTTGGAATCGGAAGGAAAGTGGATATACCAATCACTGTAGAGGAACAGGAGCCGGATAAACCATCTGAGCCAGACAAGCCAACGGAGCCAGATAAACCATCTAAGCCAAGTAATCCAGGAACAACAAGAGTAGTAAAAGTATCCTCTATTCGACTTTCTGGTATCTCCAAGCAGATTGCAGCAGGTAAGAAAATTGCACTAAAAGCATCGGTTCTTCCAGCGAATTCATCGAATAAAAAGCTTACATGGAAGTCCAGTAATACAAAGGTTGCTACTGTATCACAGAGTGGAGTGGTTACTTTAAAGAAGAACTCTGGCGGCAAGAAGGTTACGATCACTGCAACCGCACAGGATGGCAGCAAGAAATTCGCTTCATGGAAGATTACTTCCATGAGAGGTATCGTAAAGAGTGTGAAGGTTAGCGGAGCAAAATCTGTTAAAGCGGGAAAAACATTAAAGTTAAAGGCAAAAGTATCTGCGACCAAGAAAGCGAATACAAAGTTGAAATGGTCATCCAGTAATACCAAGATTGCTACGGTCAGCCAGAAAGGTGTTGTAAAAGCAGGTAAAGCTGCAAAAGGTAAGACTGTGAAGATCACAGCAATGACAACCGATGGAAGTAACAAAAAATCTACGATCAAGATAAAAATTAAATAAAATTATAATTTTAATCCTCAGCCGGATCTTTACCGGCTGGGGATTTTTTTATGAAAAAGAAGCTTGTTCTTTTTTCTCTTGTTTTGCATGAAAAATGGAAATTGTTTGCTTTAAGCAAATTAAATGTGTATTTCTGCCAGAACAGGAGGTTTTCATGCGAAAAAAGCTATCCATTTTTATGATATTGTGCTTATGTTTCCTTGCTTTTAATATACCAGCATACGCAGCTTCGGGAACAGCACCACAGACAACGACCAAAACAACCAAAAAGGTCACGACCAAAAAAGTCACGATGAAAAAAGCGGCTACAAAAACAGAGACAACAACAAAGAAAACGACAACAAAAAAGAAGACAATACAAAAAAATGGGTCCGTTACAACGGTAACGGAGACTACAACTGTAACAACCGTAAAAACTTCAATAAAAAAGAAATCAAAAACGAAAACGATAGAAACAACGGTCGTTACTACAGTAAAAACAACAAAGACGACCAGTACCCCAACCACAACGACCACAAAGAATCCTGAGTTTTCTATCTCAAAATTTTCGAATATCAAAGGACATGTAGATTCGAAGATCTACAACGCTTTTGTAAATCTCGGATTCCAGTTAAAGATCGATCCATCCTTATCAACAACCGGAGCGTTTAGTGTTGAGCATTGGCTAATCCAGTTAAAGAAAGGGTCTTCCTCATATCTTTTACATGAGCTGGGTCATTTCCTGTCTGCATTAAAAGGCGGAAGTGGTAAATATGCGGATCAATCAGGGGAGTTTTCTAAGATATTTAATGAAGAAAAGGCTCTCTACCATGGTAATAATCAATCTTATATCACAAAAGATACCGGTGAATATTTTGCAGAGTCTTTCAGAGACTATACAGAAGATGCCGCTGCCTTAAAAAAACAGCGTCCAAAAACATATAATTACATTAACTCTTTGATCAATTCTCTTTCTGACAGCGATATTACTGCATTTAAAAATCGATACAGCTGGATGTGGTAATAAAAAAGTTATACAAATTGGTGGAAATACAGAAAGTTTTTATAAAGCTCAACGATATTGTTGAGCTTTTTCTTTTTTACATATAATTTTCGGTACATTAACTGATAATTTCGTTACACTAGCGTAGAAAAGTTCTTTCTTGGATGCTATAATCAAATTAATCTTTAGGCAAAGCGGTAGAAAGCTTTATCAAGCTTTTTTATAAATCCAAAAGAAAAGGAGAAGGAGTATGAAAAAACGAAGAAAAAGTAGCAGATTGTCACAGATAGGAGCTTTTCTTTTAGCCTCTGTGTTGTTGATCGGTTTATGTCCACCTGGGGTTCAGATCAGAAATATGCAGGTTACGGTACCAAAAGTTAAAGCAGCGGAGAGTATAAGTAATCCGAGGATTGTAGAGGATTCTTCGATGGATGCTGGACAGAAGGTTACATGGGACTGTATATGGTTTGGCAGTTACCCACAGAGTGAAGTGACAAAGGAAGACAGTATCTATGATACTTTAAAGAGTGCATCAGGTTGGGATAGTAATAACGACATTACCGTCAATGGAACAAAATATCGACGATTAAAGGGAGAAGATGCTACATATTACGAAACAGATCCTTCGGAAAAAGCAGGAATGTATGATTGGGAGGACAATTATAACGAGTATCATTATTTCAAATACGAACCAATCAAATGGAGAGTATTATATAAAGAAAATGGGAAAGCATTTTTGCTGTCTGACATTGCGTTAGATGATCAGAAGTATAACATAAATGATACAGATACTACATGGGAAAATTGTAGCATACGAAGCTGGTTAAATGGATATGGGGCATCAATCAATGAACCACAAATAGACTATACTTCAAATAACTTTATCAATTCGGCCTTTTCGCAAGAGGAGAAAAATGCGATAAAAAAAACAAATGTTGTAAATAATGATAATATTTCATATGATACGGCTGGCGGAAATGACACTGTAGATAAAATATTTCTTCTATCAGAATCAGAAATATATGATGGATCTCTTGTGGATAAATATGGTTTTACAAGCAATAAATTTAATGCAGATGAAGCGAAAAGGAGTCATTGTAGTGTTTATGCTAGTGCAATGGGTACTTATCAGGAGAGCGATTTTTGTGAATATACGGATAATGCATTATGGTTGCTCCGTTCACCAGGACAATCTAGTAATTTTGTATGCTATATAAATCTGGATGGTAGTGTCGAATATAATGGAAGTAATGTTGATGATAAAATGTATGGCATTCGTCCAGCTTTATATTTAGATTTGTCTGCTTCTGCATCCTATTCTTACGCAGGAACCGTATGTTCCGATGGAACATATTCTGAAGACAATACTTCGTCTGATTTTATTTCAAATAAAACAAAGTATAGTATAAAGGATGCATATTCTTTTAAAAATAAAGCAGATAGTATTGATTTAAAATTATTAAAGAGATTTTTTAATCCTATTGTGGCTTACAAATTTTATATCGATAAAGAAGGGAAGGATGGGTTATGCCACGGCATGGCTATTTCTGCAATGGCTTCTTCAATATATTCTTCTCCTGCATGTACAACATATGGAAAAAATCAGCTTTTCAATGTTAATATAAATGATAAAAGTACATCTACAACCCTTTCTGCATTAGATTACATAAAGTGTGCGTATATCCATCAATTGACAGAAGAAGGACAACAGATATACGAAGCTGGAAAAAGAGATTTGGATGGTTTGTATAAAGCGGTAGTTAATTATGTAATTCATGGAGGCAATCCTGTAGTAGTGAGTATAAGAGGAGATCAAGCGGATAATGGGCATACCCTATGGGTGCTTGGTGTCGGAGAAAATAATGAAAGTGAAACGAAATTAATTGTATACGACTGTAACTGGCCGGGAGTACAGTGTTCGGTATTACTAAAAAAAGAAAATGGAAAATACGTTTCCTGGGAATATACGCTTGGGGAAGGGAAAACTTGGGGTACTGGAAAAGTAAATGCTGATTTAAGGTATTATAACCCTGTAAACAATTTTATAGATCAGTTTGAAAAAAAAGTAGGTTATAAGCAAGTTAAATCTAAACAATCCCGATTTCTTATCAGTGTGAATAACACAAGCTCAAAAATAGTAAATAAGAATAATAAGCAGGTCGTATTATCGCCAAATATAAATGATAGTGATATACGTTATATAAAAAAAGATTGCATTTTGCCTGAATCAAATCCAACAGTTTCAAACTATTCTTTTTGGGGCAGCGTAGGAAATAAAATAAAATTTTATGCTGGAGCAAAGCAGACAAAATGTGGTTTTGCATCAGATGAAAGCGGAATTGATTTATCAATACCACAGAATACAGAAGCTGAGGTATCTGTGCAAAACAAGGACAAAAATAATGTAACATTGTCAATGAACACCAAAGATAAATATAAGGTTACATACAATACGGTAAATCAGAAAGATGGAATGAATCAAATCATAATATCTGGTCAAGATGCGGCAAAATTCAGTGGAAAGCAGACGAAAGATGGAATATTTATTGAATCTGATTCTTTGAAAAGTATGGATATAGAGCTAGAAGAATTCAATGAAGAAGGAAAAGCTAAAAAGCTTGTGTCAGGAGATATTTCAACGAATTCCAATAAAATTTTAATAAACAATAATATTAAAGAGGAACGGTTAATAGTCAAAGAAGATTCTGATGGCGATGGAAAAGTTGATAAAGATATTATCTCTGTAGGATACGGTAAGACAAAGGTGCCATTAAAGAAAAAAGTTTCGGCTATTCGCCTATCTGGTATATCAAAACGAATTGCAGCTGGTAAGAAAATCACCTTAAAAGCTTCTGTTCTTCCAGCAAATGCAACAAACAAAAAGCTTACATGGAAGTCCAGTAATACAAAAGTTGCTACTGTATCACAGAGTGGAGTGGTTACTTTAAAGAAAAATTCCGGCGGTAAGAAAGTTACAATTACCGCAACTGCACAAGACGGCAGTAAGAAATCTGCTTTATGGAAGCTCACTTCCATGAAAGGTATTGTAAAAAATGTTAAGGTAAGTGGAAAAACACAAGTAAAAGCAGGAAAGTCTATTACTTTAAAAGCGAAAGTATCCGCTACGAAGAAAGCAAATACAAAATTAAAATGGTCATCGAGCAACACCAAAGTCGCTACTGTCAGTCAGAAAGGTGTAGTAAAAGCGAATAAGAAAGCCAAGGGCAAGACAGTAAAAATCACAGCGATGGCAACGGATGGAAGCAATAAAAAAGCAACAATAAAAGTAAAGATCAAATAAGGTCAATGAACTTATAGTTTATAAGCCTCAATCGGATAACTATCCGGTTGGGGCTTTTTTGTTTGCAACGAAAAATCAAAAATACATATTAATGGTGTTGATCAATAAGAGAAGGGAACTGTTGTTAGACGGTATAAAACCACTATTCCCGTATAAGCGTCCCATGACAAAGGAAGGATATTTCAAAAAATACGAATACGTTTATGATGAGTATTACGATTGCTATCTCTGCCCAGAGAACCAGATACTATCCTATAGAACAACAAACAGGACTGGCTACCGTGAATACAAAAGTCAAAGTTCCTACTGCTGTAATTGTCCACAAAGATCTAAGTGTACAGAAAGCAAAGAGCATATAAAGCTGGTAACACGGCATGTTTGGGAAAGATATATAGAGAAAGCAGAAGATATTCGCCATACACTTGGTAACAAAGAGATTTATCAGAAACGGAAAGAAACAATAGAGAGAATCTTTGGAACAGCGAAAGAACAACATGGTTTTCGTTATACCCAGTACATAGGAAAAGCACGGATGGAAATGAAAGCCGGGCTTACTTTTGCATGCATGAATCTGAAAAAACTAGCTAAGATACTGGCTATGAGAAATGAAAACTCAGTGCTGTCTATGCTTAAAATATTTATTTTATCGGATAAAATGAAAACAATAGAAAAATGGTGTCTGATCTAAGAACCAGACACCACTTTGTCTACAGTCTGTGGGAAGAATCATTAAAAAGATTCTTCCCGTTTTTTATGTAAAAATATTTATCAAATAAAATTTTAAAATTAGTCTGCAACGGATAGGAATAAACCGTTTTGAACAGCAATGAACACATTTTTAAAAAGAAATGAACGAGGTGATAACTTATGTATGAGTACATTCCAGAGGTAATGACATTCAAAGAATGTAAAGAATTGTTAAAAGTCGGAAAAAATACTTTGCTTGATTTAATACACAGCGGACAAATATCAGCATTCAAAATAGGGAACCGTTGGAAAATAGCAAAACAGTCTGTAATTGAGTTTATTCGATACAGATAAGTCTATGTTATTATTTTTTCTTGTGATAATATATAGCTATACAGAATTATATAGATACAGGATGAGAGCAAATGTGTAATTTAAGTCAAGGAGTAGAAGAAAGAGGTATTGAAAAAGGATTAGCCGAAGCCGTTCTTAGAATATATAAAAAAGGTTATTCAATAGAACAGATTAGTGATCTGCTGGATATGAATATTGAAAAAATAAAGGCTATTATAGAGAGTAAGTAGTTTGAAAAAATAAAAAATACTGTCAAAGTTAAAAAGAGCTTTGGCAGTATTTTTTTTATGTTATAATGAGTATAAAATTAGCTAAATTCGTAATTATTGAAATAGAAAAATTGTGCTTAAAAGGGGCAGATAAATGAGTCAGATTACAGAAATTACAAGAAGGGATATATATGATTTATTTCATGATGGATATTATATATCAGAATGGCATAGTGAATTAATAAAGTATCCATACTATGGTAATACAGACAAGCTGTTAGCTTTTTATACATATATAGCGGATTCTTTTGGAGCAAACATGAATAGCTGGCTTGGCAGAATAACTAGAGATACAAACGTAAACGGTTCAGCAATGCCTGTAGATTTACTGATTAATTTTGCTCAGGATTATGCGGAAAGAGGCTATAATCATGATACAATTAAAAGAATTTTTTCAGTGAATCGTGAAGTCAGACTTTCTGATATTCAAAGCTAATGGATAATCTGACTCCAAAGCAAAGGCGGAAGAATATGCAACATATTCATTCTAAAGATACTAAGATTGAAGTTGTGCTTAGAAAAGCTTTGTGGGCAAAGGGTTATAGGTATCGAAAAAATTGGAGTGAGTTGCCGGGAAAGCCAGATATTGTCCTTATAAAATATAAAATAGCGATATTTTGTGACTCAGAGTTTTTTCATGGAAAAGATTGGGAAGTTTTAAAACCTCGCTTAGAAAAGGGAAACAATCCAGATTACTGGATTCCTAAAATAACTCGCAATATGGAAAGAGATATGGAAACAGATAAGAAATTGCTTTTTTTAGGCTGGACAGTATTGCATTTTTGGGGGAAAGATATATTGAAGCATCCGGAAGAGTGTATACAGGTTATAGAAGAAACGATTTTGGCACAAAAAATAGAATTGGATGCTTACTTATAAGAGAAACTAGAAGATTTGTTTAAAAAGTAAAATAAAGATTTTTAAAGGGTGGGTTAGATGTATTATAAATATGAGGTAAGTAGTGGGATTTTAGATGCGATTGATAATTTGGGTGAATTCTATTTTCAAATTGTTTTGCGAGAAAATATGCCTTTTATATTAGGAGACTGTTATTTTGTGGTTAAGAAATATCATAATCAAGATTGTCATATTTCTGATAGTTTACAGATTAGTTATTATTCGGAAAGAGACAATCAGAATGAGGCTATGAGAAAAATCAAGGTAGCATTAGAGTTTTTTGTTTATTTAACGGGAATTCCATATAATATTGAAGGTGGAATGACAAAGTCAATCGTAGATTCACGTCCGATTATTGATATTAATAAAAGCAAGAGAAAGTTATTAAAAATACAGGAAACAGAAACGGCATATCAAAGAATTAGGAAAAAGAGAAAATTGTTAGAAAGTACATTACAACTTTATAACCTAGGGATAAGATTAAATATTTTATTTGGTGATGAAAATTGTGAGGATGCTTTTTTTACATTCTTCAAAATAATTGAGAAAATAGTAGCAGATACATTTGAGATTGAAAAAGCGGGAATTGATAGAGGAAAAGAAGAAACAAAAGAGTGTTTAGAAAGAATATTAAGTCGGACATATAATATTCAAATAACAGAGGAAAAATTAACTGGATTCAGTGGAGAGATTAGTAATTACATTTTTAATATTGTATTTGGTGATAATTATTATAGGATAATGTGGTTCTGTCAAAAATATAATATAAGTGTTGATTGTAACATAATATCAAAACTTGTTGTAATAAGAAATAAAATTGCACATGCAGAGAAGGTGACAATAAGTGGAGATGAATATGCATATATAATGAAATTGACTAGAGAAGTAATTAATGCCAAATTTTTTTCAAAAAAGCCATTAATCATAGATTCAAAGATTATAAATATATATGAATAGAAAATTTAGTAATTACTTAATAAAAATTTTTGTATAGTTCAAAATAAAATACTGCCGGAAACTTTTTGGAATTAGCTTCTGGCAATATTTTATTTTAAAAACATATGTTTAATTACAATATTTGTCGGTGTTCTTAGCTAAGAGCATCGGCATTTCCTTTTTTTAAATAATCTATTTTAGATAGTTTTGCTTGTGGACAAGGAAAATTAGAAAATAAATAGATTGTGCTGTTTGTGCGGAGTAATCTTGAACGTCCTATGGCTTGTTCCAATTCTGTTGATATGAGGTAAAGTTGTATTAGTTGTAGCAAATTATCATCATAAGTTAAGAACGGAAAGCTATAGCCATTGAATTCTATTCTTCTACGGCGAAGGATTTGTTTATGTAATTTATTCTTTTTCATTCCATTTATAGAACAGCAAGCCAGTTTGTAAACATATTCTGGAAGGTGATAAGTACCAATGATAAGACCATCTTGTCCAGAATAGTAGTCAATTCCTGCTGTGTTCCCAAAATGTAGTACGTCATCGGAAAAATACCGTTCATATTCTTTAAAAGTAATAGTATAGTCATACTTTGGCGTAAAAGATTTGATTCTTTCAAAAAACGTAAATCGAGAAGGAAAATGCTGTCCCATTTTTTGTAGATTACTTCTACTAGAACTGTAATAATAGTATTGTAATAGATTCCCTTTATATTTTACTTCATCAATCTGATAGAATTTAATCATTCTTTCTAAGAAAAATCGTTCATATATATCGTCATTTATTGTCGAGGAAAGGATAGTCAATTTTACATGTTCCAAATGTATGGGAAGTAAGTATATAATAGAATCTTTTGTTCTATAAAAAGAGTTTGCTTTGAAAAATGCACTAATATTATCGCTGATATTTAATTTGTCTAATATTTCAATGTCTTCATAAGAATCAGACAAATCATCGTAATAAGAATAGTGACCTTCTTTTAGTTTTAAAAGAGTATGTATTTTCTTTTCCTGTAAAGAAGTAAAGATTTTGCTCTGTACTCCTTTTTTTAAAGTGTTGATGCTGACTTCTCCTGTACGATGTAGCATGAAATATAAAATATCTTCATCTATAATTATTTCATAATTTTTTAAAATAGATTCAGATAATTCTAAGAATCGTGCATGGGTCATGATCACGTTGTTGTTATGTGTAGCTAAGTATTTAAACGGATATAAATATAAGTTTATTTCTGATAGTGCCGGATGTTTCTCATAAAATTCTCGTAGTAAATCATTTGCCGCTTTATTCAAACCACGAAAGTATAATTCCTTTATTTGTGTATGTAATTTAGATGGGATTGGCAAATCATCTAAAGATGGAAAATTCATAATATATTCATTTCCTAATTTATTATAAATTTCAGTTTTTAAAGTAGTTGATGGTACTGCAATCAAAAAGGGTTTCTTATGTATTCCTTTTTTTATTAAATCAATATATAATCGAGTTTTTCCTAATCCAGTTTGAGCTTTTATCAAATAAAGGTAGGGTTTGTTTGATTTTAATATTTTTTTTAATGTCTTTTTCATTTGCTGGTATGCATCATCAGCGGAAACATAATGTGTTGACTGATTTACAGGAAATATAGTTTTTTCACCTTTTAATGTTTCTAATATATTAGATTCATGGGAGCAGGAATCACTATATCTGCAAAAGTCACAGTTTTGCGGTTTATAACCCTGAGTTTTTGCATATTCAATATCTGTTATCCATTTTATTTTATTTGAGTCAGGATAGTTAGTATTATGGATTTCAAAGAAGATTTTTTCAAATCCTTTGATATGGATGATATTTAATGCTAAGGCAAACCGTTCGTTATGTTCAAGATAAGTACGTCTATTATAAAAATCATCCCATAACTTACATACAGAACATAATTTTTGATTGGTGATTTTTTCTAATTTAGGGATAGCAATTTCACGCTTATTTTGTGGGTGTGGGGTGGGGTGTGTGCAATCCTTTAGATGAATGGAAACAATTTGGGATTTTAGGGGAAGTTCTATATATATAATATTAGGATTTCTCTCAAAATCCCCTGACGTAGAATTATCAAAACATTGTAAATTGAAAAGAGATTTTCCCATCAGTTCAATCTGGCAATAATTAGAAATTTTCTGTTGATTTTCAGAAAAATGTTTCATATTGGTTTCTCTCATAATTTGCTGATAAATACAACTTAAATCATAAATATTAAAAATATGGCAGGGAGTATCATTTATTTCAATAATTTCTTTCCCGCCAAAATAAAGTCTGGAAAGTTCAAAGCAGCTTAAATCAGCTTCTTTTGAAAATAGCTTTTTTAACATCAGTAAAATAAACATAGCAATTCTACTATCAGTGATTATTGATTCATGACATAATACGATTCTATATTTTGGTTTATCTGGAGTAGAGCTTAATGTGTAATAAGAAAATGAAATAGGAATATGATATTTATTAAACTTATTTTTTATAATCTCATATGGAATACCTTTATCAAAATCTAATGCAAATAATTGACAGTCTTTAAATTCTTCTTTTGTTCTTCTGCCGTTTAAATAAGTACAGGGATTCCAAGTACAACCATTATCGCCAATTTTTTTTGCGATGGTTGAAATATTTTCAATAATTTCTTGGGAGCCTATTCTTTTTGATATAGCTCCAGCATTTCTTTTTGCTTCTTCTTTTGAAGTAAATTCTGTTTTATCAAATGTAATTTTTATATTCACGAGTATTACCTCCTTATATTTTTTTAGAAAGATGTTGGGAGGTATATTATTTTTTATTAAAACTGAAAAAATACTTTTTTTCTTTTATTTTTTTCAACATGGGGAAAAGGATGTAGATGGTTATACAGGGCATCTTGTATAACCATCTACATCACAACAATTAATAGAATTTATGGATGTAATTGGAATTGTAATTTGCGGATTCTAATTTTTATTTTTATATTTTCTTTGGAGTATGGGCGATTTTCCCATATTGTAGAAAAAAATTAGACAAAATAAATTTTATGTGATTTAATAAAAGGGGAGGCATAAAAATGACATTTACAGAATGGATAAATACACAAGAGGATATATGTAGTAAACTAAGAGAGCAAGGATACGAAGAAAAGAATGACATTCGTAAATTTTTTAATGATAGAATTAGATGTATTTTAAACACACGTGATATACCTCTCAAAAATTTGTCACCTAAAAGAAGTTACGAACGAATATTTCAAATTAATAGGGATAACGAGAGAAAATGGTTTTTTCCAGAACTATTCAAAGAAGACGATGAAGAAGATAATACAGAAGCAGAAGAGAAAGAAAAAAATAAGAAAAAAAGGAAATATAATTCTTTAGATAGTGACATAGAGTTTGGAGAAAGAGAGCAGGAATTTTTTAAAAAATCTTATCAAAAACAGTTACGTTGGGTGTTGTATGGCATTTCGAAAAGAGCTTATTCCAGTTATTTGCCCGATTCCTAAAGAAATGTATATGCATGACTACTGGATTGGAACAGCGGCAGAATATATGGGACAGGTTTGCTTTTTAAAAGACAAGCTCATTGGATATCGTAGGCATTCTTCTAATGTGACACAGATGACACATGGAAGTATTGACTTTATGGTAAAAAAGAGGATTGATATTATACGTTGCCTTGGTTTATTGAAAAAGCGTGTAAGGGAAATAGGATAATAAATATTAGAGATAAAAACAGTAAAAAGCAAGGAGAAAAGGCAGGTAAATAAATATATGAACATAAAAGAAGAGGGAAAGAAGGTATGGCAGATAAGAAAGAAAATAAATAGAAAACATATTATTATTCTTTCTTTTTTCATGCCATTAATCGTTATGATTGGCTGCTGTATTGCATTTGGAGTACAGCCATTTGGAGATAATTCACTTTTAATTATTGATGGATTGCATCAGTATATGCCATTTTATTCTATTTTATATGATAAATTAAAAAGTGGAGGAAGTCTTTTCTATAGTTTCCGTGCTGGACTTGGAATTAATTTTTTATCATTATATGCGTACTATTTATCCAGCCCTTTGAACCTTTTAATTTTATTTTTTAAAAAGAGTCAGTTAAATATGGCAGTTAGTTTGATTATTGTGTTAAAGGTTGCAATCAGCGGACTGACAGCAGGAATTTACTTTTCGTCAAAGAGCAAGAAACCAGGGCTCCCTGTTTTAATGATTTCTATGGCATATGCTTTATCGAGTTATATGGTTGGTTACTGTTGGAATGTTATGTGGCTTGATGCGATTATGATTTTTCCGATTGTCATGATGGGATTAGAAGATCTGATAGATAGGAAAGACGGAAGATTATACTGCTTTGCCTTATTCTACGCTTTATATTGCAATTACTATATTGCTTTTATGATTTGTATTTTTGTAGTAATCTGGTATATTTTATACTCATTTAAAAGTGTAAAGCAGTTCTTCTTCCGGGGAATAGCATTTACATTCTATTCATTTCTGGCAGCAGGAATGGCGGCGATTATGCTTATTCCGGCATATCTTGGAATTAAGCAAACAGCATCCGGGGAATCCATGAGTTTGCCAGAGCATAGCTTTTTAACGAACGGAACAGATTTACTTAATCGGCAGTTTGCAATGTGGACACCAATCACTCATGATAACTTCGATGGAAATGCGAATCTTTATATTGGTATTTTTACAGTTTTAGCAGTGGTGCTGTATCTACTAAATAGTAAGATTAAAATTAGTGAAAAAATAAAAAAAGTATTGTTGATTGGATTTTTCTATTTAAGCTTCAGTGAGATGATTTTGAATTTTATCTGGCACGGATTCCATGATCAGTATGGAATACCAAATCGTTTTTCATTTTTATTTGGATTTGTGCTGCTGTATATGCTTTGGGAAGTCTTTGAAAACTTAGAGGGGACAAAAGGATGGCATATAGCCTTAGCCTGTATGGCAGGAGTCGGACTTTTAGTATATGCCAGAGCGAAAGGAACGAATCCACTTGATGATGAAGTCTATGGTGTGGCAGGAATGCTTTTTATTTTATATGGAATGTTATTATTCTTGTATACATTGTCTCGTAAGAGAAAAGGCTGGTATAAAAATGTTTTTTGCATAGTAGCACTTATTGAAATTGTAGCGACAGCATTTATGGGATTTAATGAAAATGGACAGATTGCTGTTCCGGAGTTTTTCTATGGTGTAAATGATATGGAAAAGGCGGTAGCTTCACTAGAAGATAAAACATTTTATAGAAGTGAACTTGCCAGTTCTCTGATTGTTGATGAAAATGCATTATATCCAATCAATGGTGTAGGGTTATTTGGTTCTACCGCTTCAGATAGTATGGTTAATCTGATGGACAATCTGGGATTTTATACAGGTTGTAATGAATATCTCTATAAAGGCGCGACTCCGGTAACGAATCTTCTTTTAAATGTAAAATATCTTTATTACCATCAGGAAGATACTCTGAATACGGACTTTGAATATGTAAAGAGGGAAGGCGCGTTTAATATTTATAAGAACCCAGCAAGAGAAATGTCAATGGGATATCTTATGAATCTTGCTGTAGAAGACTGGGATTCTGAAAGTGCTTATCCATTCCGTGTACAGAACAGTCTTGGAAAGCAGGCATTTGGTGTTTCGGAGCTATTTCATAATGTTGAGATTGCTGATCCGGCAACGAATGGCTGTACGGCATCGAAAACGAATGATGGAGAATATTATTTTGAATACAAAAGCACACAGGCAGATAATATGGTCTTTACGATTCCTGTCACAAAAACAATAGATGATTTGTATCTTTTTTATGATGGAACACAGGTAGAAAATGCACAGATTACAATAGATGGAACAAACGTAAAGTCTGGAGACTTAGATGGATATATGCTACCAATAGGAAAAGTATCTGCTGGATCTGAAGTAAAAGTAACTTTCCAGCTAAAGGGAGAGACAGAGACAGGATATGTGCGTCTTTCAGCAGCAGATTTTGACCAGAAGGAATACAATAACCTTAAAGAAGAAACAGCAGACAGAGCATTTATAGTCAGAGATTATTCAAGCAATTATATAGAAGGTAATGTAAATGCTAAAACAGACCAAACTTTATTTTTCTCAATCCCATATGATGAGGGATGGTACGTAGAGGTAGATGGAAAACCAGCAGATATGTGGGCGGTAGGAAATGCTTTTCTTGGAATAGATGTTTCTGCCGGCGAACATACCGTTTCGTTAAGTTATACGTCACCAGGAGCCTCTGCAGGATGGAAGATCAGTTCTTTAGCAATAGTAATCTTTTTGGGTAGCTGTTTTGTAAAATCTCGATATAAATCTGATATAAAAAAGAAAGAATAAAGATAGATTTTGGAAATATTTTTCACCTAAAGATATGGTAAACTAGAGCGTGTTTGAAAAATAAAAGTTGCACAAAACATATATTCCCACGCCCTTT
>ENA-ORUN01000518-ORUN01000518.1-human-gut-metagenome-genome-assembly--contig:-NODE-518-length-45719-cov-5.524352_pt1 | contig 45719 bp, 49 predicted proteins | sample MGYA00242080_ERZ509209 | MGnify/ENA primary metagenome ERZ509209 (study PRJEB26280, sample SAMEA2338786) | human gut metagenome | biome: human gut; feature: human-associated habitat; material: faeces... | reverse complement strand
GATAAAAATAAAAAGACATGAACCTAAGATTATATCTTAAGTTCATGCCATTGGAAGAATTGAAGTTCTTCCTTTTTCACTGTTTCAAATATACGCACTATTTTCAAAATAGATGAAAATAATATTTTTTACTTGCATGAACAAATTTTTAAATATGTTTTTAAATCTTTTATTTTAAATTAAATATGCTATACTATAGATGTAGTCGTTGGACTAGCATTAATAGACTAAATGAAAAAGGAAGAATTGCCGTTCTTCCTTTTTCGCTATTTTGGATACTAGCATCAATAGACTTAAGCAGTTAAAACTACTTTAATATAAAAGCGGTAATAACTAGAATTAAATAAAGAATAACTAAATATTCCATTTAATCCCCTCTTAAAGTCACATCAATGCTAGTCTCCTAGTATGATGTTTTAACATGCTAGATCCTCCATAGGCACTTAAGTGCTTTAAAATTATATCATAATATAAACCATGTTTCGACAAATTATAACAATAATAATATATTTCATAAAATCTGAAATATTTTTCTAAACTACGTGGAAAAAAAGTTGAGATTTTATTTATTACCGTATGCTATACTAATAATAGTTAAAAGAACAGCAATCTTTTAACTATGTTAAATCAATTTAGCAGTTGATTTAAACATTTATCTTTTCAAAGGGTTCTATAATCATAGAAACCCTCCCAATTTTTCTCAAAAGAGCCAACTTGGCTCTTTTTTATTTTGGAAAAAAAGTTGAGAAATAATTTTTCAGTTAGTGCTATTATACAGATGGTTGGATCTCTCCATAGTCCAACCTTGTTTTTTCATATTCCATTTTTATTAGTTAAGATTAAAAATCAAGTCTTGTAATCATCATTCTTAACTGATAAAAACTTCCTTTTTTAAAATCCAAGATTGAGCTGTCATCAAGCTCTTTTTTGGTATAAAGAAGAAAATTATAGAAAATATTCAAAATATTCAGCGATATTCAGCAAATATTCACTTTTCGTGGAAAAAAAGTAGAGAAAACGGTTATTTATATATAGTAAAATATCTATAGTTGAAAGTTATGTAAATGACCTTTCAACTTTGTGGACTCCTAAATGATATTTTCAAGTTCGTTTATAATCAAATCAATCTCATTTATTGAGTCCTCTCCCAAATAAATAAAAGAGCCAAGTTGGCTCTTTTATTTTATCTAGAAATAAAGAAAGGATACTTACTATGAAAGAGACCATTCAATTAGTTCAGGATAATGTTCATGTTGTTAATGAAAAAGCATTTAGAAAAGAAAATGTAGAAAAACTTTTATCAAACCTTCGTTGTATAGATGTAGCAACAAATATTTTAAATCTTAATATGGAACGTGCTAGAAGCAATCAAAGATATTTGAAAGCAAAAGAACATAGTTCAATGGTATTTGATTTAAAGTCAAACAGAGTATTTTGGAATGCAAGAACAGGAAGTCAACCTCTCAATGTGGTTGACTTTTATTGTGAATATAATCAATTTTCTAAAGCTGAAGGACTTGCTAAACTTTTAGATTTTTATTACACAAAATATGATGGAATTGATAAGGATATTTATTTATATGATGAAGAGCTTGAAGAAACATATCGACAAAAAGAATTTGTTCTACCTATTGCCAATGAAAATAATCAAACAGTAATTGATTATTTAACACATAAAAGATGTTTAGATAAAGATTTGGTTGAGGATCTAATAAATAAGCATTTATTATTTGAAGATACTTTTCATAACGCTGTATTTATATCATACGATTTAGAAAACAAAGAAAAGCCTGTTTTTGGTTGTCGAAGAGGAACTGGAGAAACTAAATTTCAATTAGATGTCTATGGTTCAAATAAGCAAAATGGATTCTTTTACAAATGCCCTATTCCTACAGATACATTGGTTGTTACTGAAGCAGTTATTGATGGATTGAGTTATGCTACTTTAACCAAAGATAATCCTAATGCTCATATTCTTGCATCATCAGGTTGCGGTTGTGCCCTATCAACTTTGAAATACAATCTTAAAAATAATGAAGAACTCAAAGATATTAAAAAAATAAGACTAATGCTTGATTTAGATGATGCTGGAAAAACAGCTTCCAATAAAATAATTGAAGCATATAAAAATAAATCTCTTTTTAAAATATCAGAAAATGAAAGTATTGAAGAAAAAGCATTTGATATTAAAAGTGTAAAATTCAAACTTAAAGGACATGAACAGTTAAAAATAAATGATCTTAACCAGCTTTTGCAAGTAAAACATTATTATGAAGAAAATGCTAGAAAAAGAGAAATCATGAAAGAACACCCTGAACGTTATACTGTTTTAAAAGTACACGATAGTTATGATTCAAAAATTGAACCAGTAGAAAATGAACAAAATGAAGAAATCAATGAACATGATGCACAAACTTTGTAAAAGAGCCAACTTGGCTCTTTTATTACATTAATTAGAAAGGAACATTTAAATGGAATATAAAGAAACACAAAACAGTATTTTATTCAAAAATGAATATGAAGAAGAATTTTTAAAACTAACTAAAGAATTTGGTGTTGACGCTGTTAGTAAAGCTTACTCTAATGATGAATTTTCTATATATTTCTTCTCATGTATTGAAGATCAGGATAAAATAAATAGTCTCATGAATTCATTAAAGAAAAAAACAAAATGTGATATTATTGAAAATTTTGATTTAGATAACAATGAACTTACTACTAGAACTAAAACTAATAGTGGATATAGAAAAACAACTAAATCATTAAAAGATCTAATTCAAAAAAGGATAAGCAAAGAAGAATTTTCTAAAATAAACGATAAATTAGACTATGAGCTTCTAAACAAAAATAGTATTCAAGAAAAGATAAAAGTACTTTCACATGAGTTAAAAGAAGATAATGTTAAATGTTATATTGATAATAAGACAGTAAATTTAGGTATTGGTTTCAGTAATCTCAAAAGGCTATGGCTTTCAATAGATATTGATGATCCTCATGATTCAATGACACATATTATCAAAAATCTTCAAAATAGAATACATGATGAAATCCAATCTTTAAACATCAACGAATGGGCAAAGGAAAGATATGAAAAAATAAATTCTGTACATCCTTTAGAATATTTTATGGATGATGCTACAAATCTTAAAGAAAGTTTAGAATCATTGAACGTTACATTGCAAGATTCTATGGAACTGTACTATTCCTATGTAAAAGACATGATTATTTATCGTGCAATGGAAAAATCTTTTTCGTGTAATTGGATATGTGATAAAAAGGATATTCAAGAACAATATCACCTTGATAACAATGAATTCAATCATGTAATTTCTCTTCTTGAAGCAAGTGATATGCTTACCTATTGCGAATATGATGAACAAACAGGTCAGATTGATTTCAATATAACAGCTTTGTACAATATAGGTTATGTTGATGAATACAATCAATTTGAAAATTATTTTAATGACAAAAATGATTACTTTGAAAATAAGTTTGATAAAAAAGAAGATGTGATGATTGTTTCTTCTGATAGTACATTCCCCAAATATGTTGATTTCAAAGGAAGTGAAACAGCTTTTTTAAATAAAAGAGTTATTTGCTTTGATGAAAGACATTTAGACTTTCATAAGGAAGTATTTAAAGCTGATTACTTTGATGTTATACACAAAATAAACACCATTGAAGAAGAAACTGATGAAGAAGAATATGAACTAGAAATTTAAAAAGAGCCATGTTGGCTCTTTTTTGACAAAGAAAGGAGCTACCTATATGATAAACATTCTACTTAATAATGATTACCCACTAAAAGGAAATCTAAATTATTTTGAAGCCTATATGTTTGCTACTACTGAAAGACATTACAATAAACATTACATAATGAAAGGTAATATTCATTTATTTGATGGCACTAAAGATGAAGAAAAAATCTTTTCAATGGTTGAATTAGATAATAGAAAGAAAGCATTGAAAGAGTTCAATGTTTCTAATAAAGAAGATTTTGAAGATAACTTTTCACCTGAACATTATTCAGTAGTTCTCATTGATTTTGAAGATGAAGATAATAATTACAATATTGATGAAGTTGATGAAATATATAAACTCATTTTAAGTGAATACAGTAAATTTCTTAAAGAGAATAAAAGAAAAGGTGCATTAGTACCCCACTTTTTCCAACATGATAGAATACCTCATTTGCATCTTATTTACCAAAAACAAGAGAGCAATGAATTTGTAAACCATCTATATAAAGTTTTTGGAGTTGAAGAATAATGAACACTATTCAAATGAATTTATTCGACTACTTTTATGAAGATGAATCATTTACAATTAAGGAAGCAACCGAAGTTATTAATACAGTCAAAGATATGAAAGTCAATGATGAATCTGTCAGAGCTAGAATCTATGAAGGTGTTGAACGAGGAATATTTTCTAAAATAAGTAGAGGTGTATATCAAGTAACTTCCCAAATTAAAGGAAAAGAAACAAGATGTCTTTTAATAAATGGTGATGGTAGAGATTTAAGCAGTATTCCTGATAAAAGCATTGATGGCATTGTTACGGATCACCCCTATTCACTAGTTAAATCATTGAAAGGCGGAAATAGAAACTTTGCAAAATATGAGCTTTTTAGATATGAACAAAATGATTTTACTGAAAAAAAACGTGTATTAAAAGAGGGAGCTTTCCTTGTTGAATTTCTTCCAGAAGAAAATGAAGATAACATGGAATATCTCTACAGTATCAAAAAAATGGCAAAAGATGCTGGATTTAGATATTACTCTAAGGTTTCATGGTCAAAAGGAACTTTTGTAAGCAATACTGGTAGAAAATCAAGCAACTGTGAAGATGTCCTGATTTTCTCAAATGGCAAACCTAGAGAGTTGAGATTAAATCAAAAAAGAAATCTTCAAATTGCAAGAGAAAACAAATTAGATGTAAAAGGTAAAAGTTCTTATGAAGTTAGAGATATATTAGAAAAACATGGGTTAGAAATTCACTATATGTCTGGAACATCTGAAATGCTTCCTACCGCATTTGACTATCAACCAGCAAAAGCAAAAGAAAAAATACACTCTGCCGAAAAACCAGTTGAACTTTTAGAAGATATTATTCATTGCATTTCAAAGCCTTATGAATTGCTTTTAGACCAATTTGGCGGTTCAGGGAATTTTGCTATTGCTTCTCTCAATACAAATCGTAATGTAATTGTTATAGAAAAAGATGAAGAAACCTATGATAAGATGAAAGAAAACATTTTAAATAATAGTAATGATACAGTTCAAGAAGATAAAGAAAATACTATTGAAATAGAATTATAATAAAGAGCCAACATGGCTCTTTTAACTTTAATCAATAAAAAAGAAAAGAGGAAATAATTATGTACGTATGTTTTAAACAAGATTTAAAAAGAAATGTAAGCTATGTCGGAAATACTGACACAATGGCCATCGGTTATGTTGAGGAAATCATTAATATCTCTGATACAGTCGATGAAGAACTTGTAAAGGAACTTGATGAAGATATGACTGTAAAATTAATGAAAGAAGGTCTATGTGATGTCGAAGAATAGTAAGAAAAAGTGGACACCTACTCCAGAACAACTTGAAAAGTATAAGAAACAGGTTGAAGAAACTAAAGAACTGTCAAAAACAGCCATAAGAGATATTTTTGATAATTATAGAACCGACCAAGACAAGATGATAGAATACTTTCTATTTTCATCACGATTCTATAACTATTCACCTAGAAATACCGCAATGATTTTTCAACAAAACCCTCATGCTACATTTGTTCAATCAAGTGCATCATGGGTAAAGATGGGAGCTTATCCAAAAAAAGGAACGCACGGAGCAAGTATTCTTGTTCCACAGACAAAAAAGTTTATTATCGCTGATAAAGATACTGTTATAAAGTATCAAAAGCTTACTGATAATTATAGAGACACTATTTTGAGTACTAACGCAAAATATGTTGCTGTTGCCCTATCCGAAGCATGTGCTGAAATTAAAGAAAAAGCTAAGGCTGGTGAGTATGATATAAAAGAAAAACTTGTATTTGGAAAAGGAACTGTCTTTGATATATCGCAAACGACCTATCCAAAAGAAAAATATCCAGAAATTTTCTCTGTTGGCATAGCGGATGAAAAAGCAAACTTTATGTGCAAAGCAATAGCAAATTATATTAATGAAAGAACCCCCTATTCTATTGAAGATGTAGAATTAGATTCAATTTCATTAGGTGGATTCTTCTCGCCTTCATCAAATGCAATTTGCATCAATACTATCTGTGAAGATACAAAAAAAATCTATGTTATGCTGCATGAACTAGGACACGCATTTTATCATAATCTAGAAGCTCAAAAAAGTGAGAAAGAAGATGGACAAAATACAAATATCCTCTTTACAACGGAGAGAAAAGAAATTGAAGCGGATATATTTGCTACAATGTCATTAGGAATGTATGGCTTTGAGTTAGATGACCAATTAAAGTCACATCTAAAAGGTAATTATAACTCATATATCAAACAACTTGAAAACGCTGGTAAATCTCATGAAGATATATCATTGGATATTGAAAATCTTTCAACTAATGTCATGTCAAAATTTAACAGTCACGCTAAAGAAATGACACAGTATATTGAAGAATATACTCTACAACAAGAACAAGAAACTTCTTTAGAAGAAGATGAAATTGTTGAAGAAACAGATGAAATTGAAATGAGTTTTTAAAAGAGCCAACTTGGCTCTTTTAAATTTATCAAGAAAGGAAAAAATAAAATGAATGAATTGTTAAATAAAAAAATAAATGAGTTAGTATCTACCTTGAAAGGATCTAATATCAATGAAAATGTTGCTCTTGCACGTATCAAAGAACTTTTCCCCAGCGAAGAATTCAAACATGAATTCATAGAAAACTCTACAGATTTTTATATTGAAGATAAAGAAACGATTCGTCTTTCTTCTAATAATGAAACTAAAATTGTTATTAGTTATCCTGAAGGTGACCGCTTGGGAAACAGCCTAGCGAATTCTGATACTGATATATGGATTGAATACCTAGATAATGACCGTATAGAAAAGATACCTTTGTTTGAATATAAACAAGTTGATGAACAAGGACTCAATATGATCAATGAAAAAATGGAAGATCTGTTAAAAGAAAATAAACCAACCAAAAAGTATGTGTTATCTTATATAAAAGAATATTTAGACAAATATCCTCCTAAATTACCAAACGATTTACTTGAAAGAACAGATGATACAATTTTGCTAGATAAAGATGTAAAAACAGCAGTAATAAATGCCATGAAAGAAATTGCCGAATATGATGCTGGTGAAGCCTATGACCAATATATGTATGGATCAAACGGTGGTATGGATGTTGAAAACTGGGAAATGCAAACCTGTGAACAATTTAGATTGACGCATTTACCTGAAAATGTTGAAAGACTATATAAAAATGAAATTAAGGATACCTATTTACTGTACCCTGAAGCAGAAAAAAATTTACGTGAACTATTTGCTGAATATTCAGTTGAATTAGATAATGCAGATATGCTAAAAAATAACAAGGAACTTATCGCTTCTTATTTCAACGACATGTATAAGATAACAAAATCCCAAGAAATATTCATATCTAAATATAATGACTATTTTCAAAATTCACATGTTCAAAATGAAAAAATTGATTACAAACTATTAAATTTTGATAGAGAAGATTTTAGAGAATATTTAAAAAGCTATTGTATTTTAAAGCCTGTAAATCTAGAGGATATTGATACAGATATAGCACATTATAAATTTTTATTAAACCATAATAAGGATGTAATGAAATTATCAGAAAATAATATTTCTCCAAAAGATTTAGCATACAAAAGTAATGATGAAATAAACAACACACTTAATGAACTTGATGAACAAATAAATGTTAATAAAACTAAACTTAAAGATCTTCTAAATCAAGAAACACATTTCTTCCAGTTTATAAAAAAAAATAAACTAGAAAATGAAAAACTAGATGTCATGAATGAAATAGCTCATAAAAAAAACATCAGAACTTATTTAAATTCACTGTTAGAAAATGAAGATGCTAAATTAAAAATCAATAGTTTAAAATCATTAAAAGAACTCGGTGAAATATATAATGAGCAGGTATCTCAATTAGATATTGTATATGATGAAATTGATAAAAATAACATTATTCAAACTCTCTCATTCTTTGAAGAACTGCCTTTTAAATTGATGAAAAACCCCTCTAGTATTCAATCAATTTTAGATGACAAATTAGATGAAATTAATGAAATAAATAAACGTTATCATGAAATTCATAGAGATATTGCTCGTTGTGAAGAAATTAAAAAACAAGCTATGTATGAAGTATTTGAAAAAGTTATAAATGAAGAAGAAAATAATCAATATGAAGAACAAGAAGATGAATATGAACTAGAAATATAACAAAGAGCCAACTTGGCTCTTTCTAAATTATAAGAAGGAAAAGCTATGAAAATAAATTATACAACTGCATCAACTAGCACTTTTAAACCTTTGTATGTTGCTAAAATATCATATAGCTCAAATGAAAAAGAATTATCGGTCAATCTTATGAATAAACTGATACAAAAAAATTTTGTAATCGTTGATTTAAATGATTGTCTTGTAGGATATATAGAAAATTACAATGAATATTTAGAATTGGCTATCAATATATGCGAAATAGCAAGAGCTGATAAAGAAAATAATCAATTAGGTTCCCCTATTTTTACACCAATAAGAAGAAATACATCAAAATTTATTCTTGAAAAAAATTTACAGGATCTAATAGATTTTATTAAAAATAATAGTACAAATAAAAAAGTAAATGACTATATTTTTAATAATTTTATTTTGAATGGACATTATGATGTTGATTATAATAAAAGCAGTATTAAAATATGGCTTTCTTCTAGAAATTCCAATACGCTTAACTTTATTTACAAATACGATTCAGATATATCAAAGGACTATTGTAAATTAGATATTGAACTTTCTCCTAGCTTACGAAGAAATATCTATCCGCATGAATTAAATTTATATACCAATGGAAAAGTAGGAAATAATCATATTTTAAATTATAAAGATATAATCAGCGCACCTCACGAAATCAATGAATATGACCTAACTTATTCTTTTGAAAATGATACATCATTATCTCTTAAAGATTTATATAACTGTTCAATTCAACTATTTGAAAATAAAAAGTTTCTAAATAAATTAACATACAAATGCCTTGAATTAGCAAAACAAAGAAGCAATGATGCCTATACCAATTTGAAACTAGAAAGACTTGGATATGCAATAGAACACTCTGTTAGTGAATGGGAATGCAATCACGCAGAGCAGTATAAATATATTATTTATAAAGAACTTCCAAACAATATACGTTTTAAATATTTAAAATATTTTCAATCACAATTAGACAACATTCTTGACTGGAATAAAGAAATTGAATTTTCACCTAATACTTACAATAAAAAGATGTAGAAAAATCAAGAAATCAAATTTTAAAAGAGCCAGCTTGGCTCTTTTTATGAAAACTAAATATTTTGACTTTATAGAAAGAAAGGATGATATGTATGAACTATAAAGGAAGCAAAGAACTATGTCTTGCATTAAAAAAGAATATTTATAAACTCAATAATCATCAACGGATGCAAATACTTTTATCTGTTATATCAGAAATTCCTGATTCACTCTCTTTAATTGGGCAAATGGGATTAATTGATCCTGACAGAGTTAGAGTACTTCTAACAAAAGGAGCAACGGGATATACGATCTGTCAAGCATTGCTTAATATGGTAGAAGTAAAAGCACCTGATAGTGACGAACTTTCATTAAAAGTTTACGGATATGTCAAACCTATTACCCCTGTTGAACTCAACAATTTCATTGATCTTGCTGTTGAAAGAATTCAGCAACAAGAACTTGAAGGATATGATTTAGAAGAACATCATCAAGAATACGAATTATCTCTTGATGAAATTGAAACATCAATGGGGTTATAATCATGAATAATTTAGTTAATACTATTGAAATCTATTCAGATTTAATGACTTCTAATAATCATGAAAAGGAAAATTTAAAAGAATATCTTATTGAAAATATAAAAGATAAATCATTCAGGAATGAATTCGTAAATGAAATCAATGATTTTATTTCTTCGCCCTACTTTTCTTTTCTTGAATCAAGTTATAAATCTACAATAAACGAATTGATTAAAAATATTAATGAACAATTCAAAGAAAAACATATATTAAATAAGAATTTAAAAGGTATAGTATATGAAAGTGCAATTACACTTGGACAGTATGCTACTTTACTAGATAAATTGCATGTTAAAGATATGGATAATATCTTTATATATGATATTAAAGAAAAAAATAATTTCATTAATGAAGGAAAAGTTGGTATTTTATTGAATTCAGATAATGAAGTAAATATTATTGATATACCAGTTTCTATCAATGATCCATTACAAATGAAAATCATAGAAGAACAAATAGCATCAATTATTACACAAGAAAACATCAAAGAAAATCAATATGAAAATGTACAGTTTGAACAAGAAAACGATGATTTAGAAATTTAATAAAGGGCTAAGTTGACCCTTTCTAATATTAAATTAGTGGTGACACGATGTAAAAAAATATGGTAAGTGAAAAATATTCTTTTAATCTATTTATCAATTATTATGATACAATATCTATAAGGAGGTTATGCTTATGAAAAAATATAAATATCATGTATGTATAAAACAACCCTTTGAACATTGTGATCGTATTTTCCCAAACCAACAAAAATATGTATCAGAAATATTAAATTCATTAAAAAAGGATGAAAATATAAAAAAGATAATTATTTTTGGATCAAGTTTAAAACCTACTTGTCACATTGACAGTGACATCGATATTTATCTTGAACTTGATAAAAATAAGAGAGTCAACTTTCCTTTTATTACAAAGGCATATGATTACTGGAACAATTTTACAGTAGATGCCAATTTAAGAAATGAAATAAAGAAAACAGGAGTAACCATATATGAGCGATAGAACATACCTAGATATTGCAAAAGAAAACTTAATACTAGCAAAAAATATCTATGAATCATTTGATGATGAAATCATGCTCAATTATGCAGGTTATCATTTACAGCAATCAGTTGAACTAACATTAAAATACATTCTTTTTATGAATGGTATAGATTTTCCAAAAGTCCATAGCATTAATCAGTTAATAAATGTATTTGAAAAAAATGATATGTTAGATTTGATACCTGAATATATTGATGATAACAGTGATATGATTACCAACTGGGAATCACAAACAAGATATATATTAGATTATCAAATAGCTAGACGTAAAATAGTAAAAGCATTTCCTGAAATAGAAAACTTAATATCTAATGTCGAAGAAATGTATAAAGAATATGTTAATGAATTTGAAGAAGATGAACAAGAAAATAATTTAGAAATTTAATAAGGGCTACTTTAGCCCTTTTTAATTAAAAATAGCATTATCGAAATCTAGCAAAAGAGCCAACTTGGCTCTTTTTCATCTATATAGCATATAAATTAAATAATTTATCTATCGTGGAAAAAAAGTAGAGGATTTGTCGATTTACATATGCTATACTACAAATGTAGAAGTTTTAAAAAGAATTTCTGCTTTTTATATTCAAATTCAATACAAATAATCATTGAAAAGAGCCAATATGGCTCTTTTCAATTTCCAAAGAAAAGGAGTATATTCATGAATAAATTAGAAAAAAAACTGATAGATCAATTAATAGAACAAAGTGAAAGCAACTATCCAATGCAAAATGCAGTTTCTGACTGCTGTAAAGAATATTTAAATAATAATCAAGTAAACGAGCTTTCATCATTTATAGAATTTTATGAAAATATATTTGAAATTTCAAAAAAACAAGTTAAAGAAATATATTATAAAGAAAGTATATCTATTAACATTGATGAAGCTGTTAGAATTGCTACTGCTAAAAATCTATTTGAATGCTTATCTGCAAATGATGAAAGCTTTTTAGATTATCTGAAAGATAAAGAAAATCAAGTGTTAAATCAAGAACAAACACAAGATGACATTATCGAAATCTAGCAGAAGAGCCAACTTGGCTCATTCATCAAAGTAGAAAAAATGTTTAGAAATTGTCACAACTGTTATAATATAATAGTTATATAACAAAGATAAAGGAGAATTTATTAATGACAAAAAATGAATTAGTAGAAGCTATTGCTTCAAAAACTGAACTGACTAAAACTGATGTAGACAAAGTAATCACAAGCTTTGCTGACGTAATTACTGATGCACTTGTTAAAGGAGACAAAGTCTCTCTAAAGGGATTTGGTAATTTTGAAGTAAGAGACAGAAGCGCTCGTACTGGTCGAAATCCTCATACTGGTGAAACAATTGAAATCAAAGCAAGTAAATCCCCTGCTTTTAAAGCAAGTTCAGCATTAAAAAAAGCTGTAAATGAATAGGAGGAAAGGTCATGAAAACAAAAGAAGAAAGAGAACAAATTGTTGAAACAGCTTCTTCACTTTGCTCTTTAGATGGATATTCAAAGGACAAAGATTTGTTTCAACCATATATCGAAGGAACTAAATCATTAGATGATTTACTTCAAGAAGAATTAAAATCATAATCATTTTTAAAAGAGCCAACTTGGCTCTTTTGTTTTACTTACTAAATTGGAGGAAAAAAAGATGAATGAAAAACACGATAAATTGGATTTAAGCAATCCATTTTTTTCTTATGAAAATCAATTAAAAAGATTTAATGATTTAAAATATAAACACACTAATACTTTAAAAAATAAATTGAATATAAAATCAGAATCAAAATTAGCAATTAAAGAAGAAAACATTGTAAAGATAAAAACTGCTATGCTTATTGAACAAAAAGAAAATGTTCTTGATCAAATAAAACTTGAAACTGAAGATGACAAAATCAATTTTCTAAAAGGAATCAATAAATTTATTTATGAAGATCTATATGATTTTGCTGGAAAGTTCAGAACAGTAGATTTTGTTGGAACAACCAAAGATGATTTTCAACATTATATTGAACCAATGTCTTTAGAAAATTTTGATCTCGCATTTAATGAAGTGTTTCAAGGGTTCGATAAGAATTATTATGAAAGATGTTCGTTAGATCAAAAAGTTGCCCTTTTCTCTTTTAATATGAGTAAGCTGTTTGATATTCAACCGTTTTACAAAGGAAATGCTATTACAACAATATTATTCTCCCAACAATTTGCTGAAAGAGAATTAGGATTAGATATAGACCTAAATAAATTATTGTCGAATGATTTAAATGAATTGTTTGCTTTAGCACATGATAGTGATTTAAAACCATTGATGGATGAAATGAACGAATGTGTAAGTGAACCTCATAAATATGATAAACTATTTGAAGAAGAACATATAAATGAAGAAACAGAAGAAATTAATGACGAACAATCCTTATAATGTGCTTGTCTATGTATGTATATTTTAAAAGAGCCAAGTTGGCTCTTTTATTGTAAAAAATAAGAATTACATCATCATATTTGATAATATTTAAAAAAAGTTTATTTTTTTTGATTTTTAAAAACCCTTATTTTATGCTAGTTTCAGAAGATTAAAAAAATCAATCGTGGAAAAAAAGTAGAGAAAACCGATTTTTAGATATGCTAAAATATGTATACTAGGAGTTCCTAGAAAGGAATACTAGTAAACGTTTGGTTCATTAATAGTTTCTCTATAAAAAGGTGTGCTATCAAAACACCTTTTTATATAATATATGATTTGACTTATGCCACCATTAGGAATAACATATAAGTAGATAAGGAACAAGTTGTTCGTGAAAATTAAAAAGTGTTCCTAATGTGAGGTGAAGAAAATGAGCGTATTTATAAATAACAAAATTCAACTTATCAAGAAATTTTATACTGGCTCTTTGAAAAAACAATTGGATAAATATGATGTTTCAAGATCCAGCTTCTATCACGGTTTTGTAGAAAAAGAAAAACTACAGCCTATGTACGAAGAAGTAAGAGATAAAATTATGGTAATGCTTGATGTCATCATTGAAATAGAAGCGGTTGATTTTATTAGAAGTAAAAGTCCAGAGGAACGTAAAGAAATACTTGGAGCTGAAGCTATTGTTGGAAAAGATCCAACCCCTATCATAACATCTAGCAAAGAATTCAAACAAACGGATGGATATGTATTATTGAAGAAAGTAAGAGCTTTAGAAAAAATATTAGAGGAGATGGTAGAAGATGAATAATGAAAAAGATCCGATAACAGAATATTTAAAAATAGTAATTAAAACTATGTTTACTCAAAATATAATTGTAATTGCTATTGCTTTGGGTCTAGCAATTATCTCTGCATTTATTACATGTATTACAGGAATAAAATTATAAAGTTAATAATTTAAATAAAGAGCCAACTTGGCTCAAATATAAAATGGGAGTGTTGAATATGGAAGAAAAGAAACAAAATATTATTGAAAAATATTTAGATACTAAACAAAAGAAAATCGTTGCTGGTTGTTTGGCTGGTGTTTTAGTTATTGGAGTTGCTGGTGCAGTCGTTCTAAATAGAAACGGTTCTAAAGATCTAGTCTTTACATCAAATGAAGTAAAAGCTGAATTTGGTCAAAAAGTTTCAACTAATGTTGCTGATTATTTGGATGCAAATAAAGTTGATAATCTAGATAAGATCATTAAAGATACAAAAGAAAAAGACAATCTTAAATATGTTACTGTAACAAATAAGGATGAACAAGGAAATGTTGTATCTAAAGAAGAAAAAGACTATCCGAAAGTTGGTAACTATGAAATCAATTTTACTTATAAAAAAGAAAAACAAACTGTTAAGGTAACAGTCAAAGATACAACAGCACCTGAAATTAAAGCACCTGACAGTATAGATGTCATTCAATATACTGATCTTTCAACTTTTAACTTTGGTGAATTATTACAAGCGACTGATTACAGTGATGTCAAAGACTGGAAGATTGATACATCTAAAGTTGATGTCAACACGATTGGAACTTATGATCTAAAAGTAACAATCCAAGACAAGTACAAAAATAAAGCTTCAAAGAAATTAAAAGTCAATATCGTACAAGCTCCTGAAGTTGCTGAAGGAGAAGTTGCTGTAACTGAAGTAGTAACTGATGAAAATGGGAATAAGAAAACAGTTGTCACAAAGAAATCAAGTTCTGAAGTATCAAAGAATGATGCTGTAGCAAGTATATCTCCTGTATCAAATAAAGGAACAGTCAACAGCTCATCAAGTGCAAGTGTTTCTAAACCAACAACAAACAGTGGTACATCAAAACCTTTTGGAAATAACACAAGCAGTTCAAACAGTAGTAACAGTTCATCTTCATCTAAAGGAGATGAACATAAGCATAACTATAATACTCCAATTACAAAAACAGTACATCATGATGCTGTAACAAAAACGGTACATCATGACGCTGTAACACGTCAGGAAACGTACACAGTTGTAGATAAGGAAGCATATGATGAACCTGTTTATGAGTATCATCAAGTATGTAAAGTTTGTGGGCATGATTTTGGCAAGGGAGCAAGCGCTGCTGAGGATGCTACTGATCATAATATTGAAACAGGACATTCATTTGAATCTAAAAGAGTACAAGTCGGAACTAATCATCATGATGCAGTAACACATCAAGAAACAAAGACAGTAGTTGTTAAACAAGCATATGATGAAACTGTAGTTGTAAAGCAAGCATATGATGAAACAGTTACTACTGGTTACAAATGTTCTTGCGGTGCAGTAAAATAAATATTTATCTATAATTTAGGCATTAATTATTGAAGTTAATTCGTTGGCATCATTACCAAATTGTAATTTTGCACCTTTGTACTCTTTATTAATTTGAGCAACATAAGTAGTATCTTCTACAGTAGAAGTCAGTATCAGTAACATTTAATGTATTACATTTTAATAAGTCTCATGCAGGTGATTTACGATTTAATACAATTAAATAATTATGTAAGTCCTAATCAAAAAAGTTTTAAAAAAATTACACAAAAAAGTCAATTGTTTTTAAAAATCAGAGTGATAAAATGATATTGTTAGAATTTCTAACATTCCCAAAAGGGTATCTCTGGCAGTGTTAGACGGTAGAATTCATTTATAATCAAATCTCATACTTTCGTACTGTCAGAGGTCCCTCCCTGATATAAAAGATATATTTTGAAACGTAAAAAATCTTTTAAGAGAAATTACACAAAAAAGTCAATAGATTTCAAAAATAGACGTGATAAAATGATAGTATAGAATTGTAGTTGAGAGGTGGAACTTGTTCCATCTTTTTAATTTAAAAAGTAAAAATTACTGATCATTATAAAAGCTGTAAGGAAAGGAAACAAATTAAAATGATAAAAATTCATAAGCAAAAATGGGTGTTTCACCCATAAGGCAATCGAAAGATTGTCTTTTTTTATTGTCAAAGGTCTTTTGGTTCGTCAAATATAAAACCTGTCTCATAGAAGTATACAGATGTTATAAACTTGCATCTGAAGGATGATGGAACAAGTTCCATCTTTTTGTTTAAACAAAAAGAATTTTTAAATAAATATTATTCGGAAAGGGAGAAAGAAAAATGAAGTTTAAGAAATGGTTAAATAAAGTAACCAAAATTTTCGTTGTTCTAGGAATGGTACTGTCTATGTGTTTTACTGCAGGAAACACAAATACAGTAGAAGCTTGGGACAGCGGGATTCCACATGAATTTACTCGTATTAAATCTATAACTTATCCTGAATGGTGGAAACGTAAATGTCCACAGATCACTAAGCAATGGTCTACTTACATGTGTAAGTACAATGGTCAGTGGTCATATTGTTTGGAAGCAAGTAAACGTACACCATCTTCAGGAAATTATGCTGCCAATGTCATTAATAATAATGTCATGGTAAGAAAATTCTTATATTATGGTTTTGGTGGTCCAGCACAATGTCTTTTCAAAGGTCAAGCTTTAAAAGATGATGGACTTAATGAAGCAGAAACAGGGTATTTATATACACATGTTTTATTAAGTTTAGCTTATAGTGGTGACATGTGCGGTGCGAATATTGATGATCTTGAAAGAGCAGGTATTGGATTAAAGTCTACATGGCAATACGTTGAAGGATTGCCTGATCCATCTAATGGAGCAAACTTCTCAACTGGAGATACTGCATCATTAAAAGCTACATTCGATAAAGCAAATATGATTCAAACTACAAATACTGTCTCATTTAATGCTTCATCAAATGAAACAGTTCAGTTGCCGTTACAAAGTAATGTGACTATTCATATTGCTGGTTCTTCAGCTCAACAAACTGGTGGAACTGCAACTGTATGGGGTGGTCAATCATTCTATCTAACTGCACCATTAGAAAACAGTCCAACAGATTATACCAGCGGAACATTGAACAGTTCAGCAAAAGGAAAATTCTGTGCATTGGCAATTTCTGATGGAAATGGTTCAAACCAAACTCATGGATCATGGACTCAAGAATCTGTTGATTCATTGAGATACAGTGTTGACTGGCTAGATTTTGGATGGATCGATTTAATTAAAAAGTCAGCAAATGAAGGTATTACAAACAATAATGGATGTTATTCGTTAGAAGGTGCTGTTTATGGTATCTACAGTGACGGAGTTAAAGTAGATGAAATCACAACCGATAAAAATGGATATGCAAAATCATCTATCTTACCTGTAGGTAATTATACAGTAAAAGAAATTACAGCATCTACAGGTTACGATCTTGATGAAAATACGTACAGTGTTACGGTTGTCAAAGACCAAACTGTAAGTGCAAATTCCAATGAAACACCAGGTAATGACCCTATCGGTATTGAAATCGTTAAAAATGATGTTGAAACATTAGGACTTCCACAAGGGGATGCAACACTTGAAGGTGCTGAATTTACTGTAAAATACTATGACGGATATTACACAAAGAATAATTTACCTGAAAACGCAACACGTACTTGGGTTGTAAAAACAATTAATAGAAAAAATAAATATGTTGCAGGAATCACTTACTCAAACAGTTTTATTAAAGAAAAAAGTGATGAATTATTCTATGATGAAGCTGGAGCACCAGTTCTTCCACTAGGAACAATTTCTGTTGAAGAAACCAAAGCACCTAAAGGATACCTATTAAAAGGTAACACTCTTAACGTAACAGATACTGCTACAGGTAATATTTCTACAGTAAAAGATACAAACTATGTAGCACAAATTACAAAAGAGTATCAAGGAGCTAAATTACAATTCGGTAATGATGCTAATGAATTAGTCGTTACTGAAAAAGTCAAAAAGCAAAAAATTCAAATTTTCAAATCTGGTTATCGTAATGGTATGTCTGAAGTTGTTAAAGGATTACAAGGAGCTGAGTTCACTTTCAAATTAAAATATGAAGTTGATCATGTCGGTTGGGATAACGCTACAGTTTATGATGTTGTCACAACTAATGAAGATGGTTTAGCAACTACTAAATATCTTCCATTTGGAGAATATCTTGTTCGTGAAACAGTAACTCCTAAAGATTACTATACTAATCCAGATTTCACAGTATCTATCACTAAAGATCATAGTGAATATGAAAATGAAGAAGATCAAGTTAAAAAAGTTGTATTAAACAACCGTCCAGTAGAAACTCAATTAAAATTAGTTAAACAAGATGAAGAAACAGGTAAAACTGTATCATTAAATTCAGCATCATTTAAAATTGTTGCGGATGAAGATATTTTAGATGGTGGAAACATTGTTTATAAGAAAGGTCAATATATCACTCAAAAAGTTGGTGGAAAGAAATATGATACTTTCACTACAAACAGTGATAACGTTGTCGTAGTTAAAACTGAATACACAAATGATGATGACGAAAAAGGTGAAGTGTTCTTACCACTTCAATTCTTTGCTGGTAAATATCATTTAGAAGAAGTTAAAGTTCCTACAGGATTTATTGGTTTAGGAAAAACTCAATCATTTGAAATGAGTGGTTTATTAGACTATACAAAAGATGAAGATGGAGATCCAATCTATACCATAACAGTACGTGATGAACAACCTAAAGGTGAAATCAAATTAAATAAGACTGTTGCTGATTTAGATACAGATGTTGATTTAGTTGACAGAAGCGACCTATCAAAAATCCAATTCGTTTTAAAAGCAAAAGAAAACATTTATAGTCCAGTTGATGGAAGTTTGATGTTTGCTAAAGATGATGTCATTACTACTGAAAATTCAGGAGCTGTTGTAAATGCAGGCTCTGAAGTTGGAAATGGTGTCTATGCTTTATCTAAAGACGGTCATTTAGATATTTCTAATCTACCAATGGGTGTTGGTGAAGCTGAATATTACTTACAAGAAGTTAAAACTTTAGATGGATGTGTATTAGATACAACAAAATATGATGCTATATTTAAACAATCTGATTATACAACAAAAACATACATCAAATCATTTGATGTAGAAAACTTAACAACTGACTTTGAATTTAATAAGACTGATGTAACAGGAGATAAAGAAATAGAAGGTGCTCAATTAACAGTTACTGATGAAGAAGGTAATGTAGTTGATCAATGGACTTCTACTGATAAAGTACACTCTATTGAAGGATTAGTTGTTGGTAAAACTTATACATTATCTGAAACTGTAACAGCTAAAGATTATGTAAAAGCCACTGATATTAAATTCACTGTTAAAAATTCTAGTGAACTTGAAACAGTCACTATGAAAGACAAACAAGTATCTTTCACAAAAACAGATGTTACAGGTGAAAAAGAAGTTGAAGGTGCTGAAATCACTGTTACTGATAAAGTAACAGGAAAAGTCGTAGACAAATGGACTTCTACAAAAGAATCTCATTTTATCAATGGATTAGAAGAAGGAAGAACATATATCCTTTCTGAAACTGTTTCACCTGAAGAATATGTAAAATCAACTGATATTGAATTTACTGTTTCAAAAGAAAAAGTAAATGAAAAAGTCAACATGAAGGACAAACAAGTTAAGATTTCAAAATTAACTGTTGGTGGTCAAGAAGTGACAGGAGCGTTAATGCAAATTCTTGATGAAGACGGAAATATCGTTGATGAATGGACTTCAGAAGGTAAAGTACATTATGCTACTGGATTAGTTGAAGGTAAGAAATATACTTTACATGAAGACCTTGCTCCTACAGGATTAAATCTTGCTAATGATATTGAATTTGAAGTTTCATACGAAAAAGAAAATCAACAAGTAGAAATGATTGATACAATCAATGAAGTTTCTAAAGTTGATGAAAAAGGTAACTTATTAAAAGGTGCTGAAATGACAGTAACTTCTAATAAGACTAAAAACATCATTGATAAATGGATTTCAGGACAACACATCTTTGATGTAACTGATGAAATGAAATCTCAATTATCAAAGGATGGAAAAGCTGAAGGTTCTTACATGGATGATGAAGATTCTATGGTAACTTACAGCATTTCTAAAAATAAAGAACATGATGATTACACTTTAATGTTTGTAAAAGATGGTGAAACAACTTATACAAACATTGATTTACAAGGTAATGAAACAAGACATATGATTTCTGGACTTGAAGCAGGAGAAGAATATGTATTGAAAGAAACAAAAACTCCTAATGGTTACGCTACTTTCAAAACAGAAACATTCACTGCTGAAGAAGGAAAAGATACATCATTATCTATGACTGATGAAGATACAAAAATCGAAATCAGCAAACAAGATATTACTACTAAAAAAGAACTTGAAGGTGCTAAACTTAAAGTTACTGACAAAGATGGTAAAGTCATTGATGAATGGACTTCAGGAAAACAACCTCATATGATCAAAAACTTAACTGCTGGAGAAACTTACACATTAACTGAAGTAATTGCTCCTAAAAATTACAAGGTTGCTGAATCTATTCAATTTACAGTTAAAGATACAGGTGTAGCTCAAAAAGTTGTAATGTATGATGAATTATTACCAGTTGCTAAAAAAGTAAAAACTGGTGATGATACTCGTATTAACTACTATGTTGTAATTGCTGTATTATCTTTAATTGCATTTTCTCTACTATTTATTAGAAAAAAAAGCCATGAATAAAAAATAAAGTGACGTAAAGTCTAACCTATTCTTAAAGGCAAAAAATAATTTACATGCATGAGGTGGCAAATAGCCACCTCTTAATATTTATAGAGAAAAGGTTAAACTTTTCTTTATAAATATTAAGAATGCAATTAATTTAGGAGATTGAAATGAAATATATAAAAATAACTATAATCATATTATTTATTCTGATTTTTACAACGGGATGTACTGACTTGATCAAAGATCCTTACTCCAAAGAAGACAGAATGAAATTTCAAGAGAATATCACAATCAACTATGGAAAAAAGGATGTTGATACAACTAAATTTGTAACAGGCTATGATAGTTACAGTATCTCTGACATCAACAGACATAAAAATTCAAAAACAATTACAATAGATAATTATACAATTAAATGCCCTACTTTTTCTGCAAATAAAATGGGAAAGCAAAAACTGGTATATAAGGTTGATAATTATAGTTATCCTTTATACGTTACCGTTAAAGATAAAGAGAAGCCAATAATCGAATATCAAAAAGATATAGATTATACGATAGATGATAAGATCAGTATAAAAAAATTATTTATAATTAATGACAATCTAACAAAGAAAGAAAATCTAAAAATTAAATATAAAGGAAAAATCAAGAACAAAGTAGGAAAATATAAAATTACTTGTACTGTTGAAGATGAAGCTGGTAATAAAAATAAGGCTACATCAACCATACATATTTATGATAAGCCTACTCTATCTGTATCTAATAAATCAGTATCTTTAAAAGTAAATCAGGAAGTTCAAATAAATGCTTCTACTACTGGTAAAGAAAATAAATGTACTTATTCATCCGAAAACGAAGGAATCGCAACAGTAAATGAAAATGGTCTTGTAAAAGCAATCAGTAACGGGCAAACCATCATACATGTAAAAGCAAATGGATTAGAGGAAAAAGTAACAGTTAGTATTGAAAACAATCAGCCTACATCCCCTACTACTTCAAATGAAAATAATTCTAATACTAATAATAATAAAAATAATGATAATTCTAATTCATCTAACCCATCAAATAACAAGTCAAATTCAGGAACTTCAACTAATCCTAGCCAATATAACAAATATTTTAGTGGTAATTCCATTGATTCATATAATTCAGCATACAGCTATGCTGAAAGTATGATGAACAGTGGTAAAGTTCATGGTTATTCAGTTAGTCCTGATGGCAATGGATTTAATGTTACATTTAATTAAAAAAATTAATACGTTTAAAAAGCAATCACTTGATTGCTTTTTTATCTTTTTGAAAGGATTAAGATAATATGCAATTAAAAAAAGAAAAATTTGCTCAAGATAACGCATTGATAAGAGCAACACACCAAATGAATAATATGGAATTAAAACTGTTCTATCTAGCATGTACTGTACGTGAACAGGGGGAAACCTATATTGAAATTTCACTGTCAGATATAAAAAAGAAATTAAATATCGGTCATGGAGGAAATCAAAATAAACTAATATACGATAGTCTACTGAATCTTGTTAAATCATCAGTAATAAGAAATATTATAAACAATGAACATATTGCAGAACCTATAATTACTGGAAGAATATCAGAAAATAACAATTTAGTTAAAATTAAATTTAATGAACTTTATCTACCATATTTAGACGAACTAGATCGTACAAAACAATTTACATGGATCTATTTAAAGCAAATCACTAAACTTAATCTCACATATAGTCCTCGTATTTATGCATTTTGCAAAATGTTACTTGGTGCTAATTTAAAAGTTATTTCATATAAGTGGTGGTTAAAAGATATGAGACAATACTTAAATGTAGAAAATAAATATAACAAATTTAAAGATTTTAATAATAGGATAATTAAACCATCCATTGATGAAATAAATGCAAAAAATGACGACGTATCCATTAGATATGAACATATAAAAAAAGGAAGAAGTGTTGTTGGTATATATCTAACAATTTATAAATCTAAATTTTTGCCATCAAATAATAATGATACAGAAAAGATAACAATTAATTATCCTGAAGAAGTAAAAAATTTTAAATGGTGGGAATATAATTAATTCATGTGTAATTTTGTCCCCGTCAATTAGATTCTAATACCTAATTATTATTTAAAGTAACTATTACAATGAACTGATTTTGAACATAAAATGTAAATTTGTCCTATTTAAAGTGTAAAATTATCCTTTTTCAATGTGTAATTCTGTCCTATTTAAAGTGTAATTTTGTCCCATTTATATGAAATTTATGCAAAATATATAATTAAATTTTATTGATAAAATCAACTATTTTTACATTTTATTTAACTTTAAAACATTTTTTTAAAAGATAGTATATAAAAGATATTTTTATTAAAAGTTACTTATTACAAGAAAAATATTAAGAAAGAAGTGAAAATAATGACAAAATATGGAAAATATTTAAGAAAAGTGCAAGAAAAATATTTTGAAAATATTATAAAAACTGCATATCCAAGTGCGAAATACAAAGTAATAGAAACATATTGGGAAAATGACATTAATTTGCCTTTTCATATATTTGGAGAAATAAAAATAAAAAGAAAATCATATAATGCAATTCTAGAATTCTTTCGTTACAAAGTAAAAGAATATGATACAAACTATGGTATTCTAGTTCTTGCATTATATAATCAAAAAAATAACAATGACAATCTTTATGTTTATATTAATCCCGTTACATTAGAATGTAATATTTGTTTTGATGGAACAGATAAAGAAAAAGAATTTTGGAAAAATTTAGCATATTGGGCTGAAAATTTTGAAAGTAAAACATACAGTTCTCCTCATGATGGCAAAACATCCCCAGATTTATTAGATGTAATTATCACACACTATAACAATCAATAACAGTTTAGACAATCAAACGATTGTCTTTTTTTATACCTGTCTGATTGTCTTTTTTTATACCTGAAAGGAGGTGAAAAAAATGCACGTCAAGGTAATGAACATAATTCTTGGAGCAATATTCTTTGTTCTCATGTCTAGTGCAGAAGTTGTACGCTACTTTGCAAAACGAGATATGGAACTTTCTGATTTATTAAAAAAATTAGGACTTTACGCATTAGTTGGTGTGTTTATCACCCTATTTACAACGCTTTAGTCATTGAGCCATGTTGGCTCTTTTTTATTTAAACGAAAGGAGGAAATTTTATGCCTATTTTATTTGCAAATGGATTTGCACCTATTTATAACCTAATCAGACCATTCTTTGCTGATGGATATACATTTGTTCAATCATGTGCAACAATCGCATTCCCTGCAATCATTGCTTATTATAAAATTAGAGAATCATTTGCCGAAGTACAACAAGACCAAATGTACTCACAAAAAACAAAAGGTGTATTGGTTGCTTTAGCAATTATTTTCTTGGCTAAGCCAATCGTAGAAGTAATCGGTAACTACTTTAATAAATAGATCAGGTAGAACCCAAGCGGTTTTATCTGACTTTTTGAAAGGAGGAAAATAATGGATAACCTTTCTGTTATTTTGGGAGTTGATGAAAAAACTATTCGTGATGAATTAGGTGAAATTAAAATCAGTAAAATGGTTTTTTCAAAGGTAAGAGAATTATTTGATGATGATTATGACAAATTCAAAAAATTCTATAAATACTGTAAAGGAAATATTCCAGCAATGATCTATCAATTCAACGAGATATATAAGAGCTTTGAAATAAACATAGTCAATAATGATATTCCATTTATGAATGAAGAAGATGAAAAGGAAATCATGAAAATGATTAAAGAATATCATTCAAATGTCAACGACTCACTCACTTCAATTAAAAAAATGCTTATTGAATTAAACAGTAAAAATGTTGAAGTTGATACAAAAGAAATTGTTGATGCTTATGAACGTGAAACAGTCTTACTGCAATCTATTTTCAAAGATATTGCTGATAAGTTGGATTCAATAGAGAATGAAACAAATTCCAATAAAACAGATACCGACAATATAAATAACTCTCATAATAACCAATATAAAAATTATATGATTAACATGTTTAAGTTTATTAAAAACAATCCTAAAAAATCAATTATTTTTCTTGCAGTCATATTGATTACATTTATTTTAGGAGGTGTATTGATCTAATGTATTATGCAATTTTAGATTTTGCTTCTGATGGTATTTCTAATACTTTTAGATACATAATGTGGCAAATGATTAAACCTCTTATAAATGTACTGAACGTTTTGTTAAATGCATTACTTAATGGAATTCTGCCCTTCTCCATTCTATCTAATGAATGGGTCAATGCTGGATATAAAGCATGTATTATTTTAATGATTTCAATTCTCCCTGCAAAAATTGCTTGGGAGCTTTTTTATGCAATCATGATGGATGCTGACAATGTCGACCCTAGTAAGAAAATATTTGGTGCTATCATGTGTTTCTTTATCGCTATTTCAATGCAATATGTTATTCCAATGGTCAATAACATTAGCGTGAATGCGTCTAATGCCCTTATGCAAATGGAATATACAGGAAGTAGCGGAAACAATAAAAAAACAATGTCAAGCCAGCAAACTAATCTTTCAAAAAATCTAGTTGTTTCTGTTCTATGCTCTTTTGGTGGAATGGAAAAAAACAATACCGTTTTTTCATATGTTACAAATGGTAAAAATCAAAAAATGGATATAGGAGCTGAAAGATTCTATGACTATATTACAAACTCAACTGATGCATTGAGTGGTTATGATGAAGAGCCATCTAATAAAAGTGGTCGTTCCAGTTCCTCATTTTTTTCTAGAGGAAAATATGACAGATGGTCTTTTTACTATCGTTGGGATACCAGCGGTTCTTACCATTTTGGAGGTACTGAAGGTTCAGATGATTTTGACTTGTTAGGTAAATGGGATACAGATGATGATTTTCCTGAAGCTAAAGATCAAGGCGGAAGTGAAGCTTATGGTACTCATTCCGTACCATCTAGTAAATCACAGGCAAAAAAAGCCTATGATTATATGGTCGAACATTCAGGAGATTATATTTGGGATTTCAGTTATATCGGTACGCTTGTAGGATTAGTTATATTTGTCATTTTATTGGGTTATGTGTCGATTGAAATTGCAATGAGAATAATCATGATTGGATTTTGGTATATTATAAGTCCTTTATGCTGTTTATCATTAACAAACCAACAAAACCCACAAGCTTTCAATGTTTGGAAGAATGCTATCATGGGAGCATTTCTCGTAAACTTTGCACAGCTTTTTTTATTACAGTTTTTTATGAACATTTCATCATCTATTCTCAACAACAAAGCAACAGGTGTCGCTAATACGATTGCATCACTAATTTTGTATTTTGCATCCTTTTCAGTCGTGATCTCTGCCCCACCTTTTATCCAATCAATGATTGGTGGATATGGTGCAGGATTCTTGGAATCTATGAACCAAATGAAGGGAATTTGGAATTCAGTTGGTGGCGGTGCAGTGATGGCTGCTGGTAGAAAAGTAATGGGTAGACACAATGATATGACAGGACATTTGACTGGTGGTGTTCGTGGTAAACTCTTCGGTAATAAAAATATGCAAGGTCAAACAGTCGGTGGAATTGGAGGTGCATTTAGAAGCACAAAACAAGGTGCTAAAGATGTTGGAAAAGGCATTGCACGTGTAGCTCTAGGTAAAAAAGATACAAACCCTTATACAAAAGATAAAGATGGAAATACAGTTGCAAATCCAAACTACGGTAATCGTCATGGTGGTATCGTAGGTGCTGTTATGGGAGATAAAAGCAACGCTGAAGATGGCAGAGTTGGACGTGTCCCTATCAGAGACAGAATGACTAAAAAGATTGGTGATACTGTTGAAAGAGGCGCTAGAAATATTAGATATGCTCCTAACAAAGGTCAAAGCCAATCAAATTCTAGAAAAGTTAACTCAAATAGAAGTACTACCCGTTCATCATCAGGAAAGACATATACTCGCAGTACTTCACAAAGTACAAGACAAAATGTTAATTCCAATAATGCAAGAAAAACAACTACCAATTCAATGAGTGATTTATTCAGCAATACTTATTCGGACAAGAATAAAAAAGGAGGAAAAGATAAATGATAGCTCCTAACAGTTTAAAAATCATCATAAACAAAGGAAAGAAAAAAGAAAAATTTATCTTCTTTTTATCAATAGATCAAGTATTTAAAATTACAATAATCTTTCTAGCAACTTTTTATATATCAAAAAAGTTAATCGGTGAATTCTATGCCCTGATGATTGGTTTTGGTGCAATGGCTTTCTATGCTGTCCTTTGTTTTGAATTACCTGATCATTTGAGTATGTTGGAACACATCAAACTTTTTTTCAATTTTCTAACAAATCAACCTAAAAATTATCTTTATTACAAAGAAATCAATGTAGAAAAGGAGGAAGAAGAAATAGAATATGAGTTTATTCAAGAAGAAAGAATCCAACCAATCGAAAAAGAAAAAAGAAAAAAATCAAAATAAGCAACAAAACAAGAAACCTTCTCCTAGAGATACAAAGAAAGTCTCACATATTAAGGATGCTATCCCTGCTAAATGGAGTGAAGAATATCAATGCTTTGTTGATAATAATGATAATTTCATCTTGATGGCAAAGGTTACAGGAACGAATATTTGGGGAATGAATCAAAAAGACCAGTTCGCCTATCTGAATGCCTATGCAACCATCTTTCAACAAAATATCCATGCTGGGATGATTTATTCTTATGAAGTCCCTGCTGATGTCGAAGGATATGTACATGATTGTGAAGTATTGAAGAATACCTTAAATGTAACAAAGAGTGTTGTTGACCGAAAAAGATATGAGATATTGAATGATGCCGAAAATCGTTTGAAAGAAGTATCTGTTACAAGAGAATTAGTAGACAGAAACTTTATGATCATTTTAAAACATAAAAATCTAGACGTTCTAAAGGATCAAATCAATACTGTATGTAGTATTTTAAATACCTATCAACAAACGAAACCAGCAACCCCACAGGAAATGTTGAATACGGTTTATAATTACTATAATCCTACTGAAAGTGAGTTTGTTGGTACTTCTTATTTTGATTTAGATTATGGAAAAATGGATTTGATTTATCCTGATAAGCTTGGAATACTTCAAAGAGGATTGTCATCTACAATGACAATCAATGATAATGTCTATACTCGCACTAAATGGGTATATACATTTATGTCTGAACCAACTATGGCATTGCTTGGATATTGTGCAACATTCAGATATTGTGATTTTTCATTGCACTTTGAAATGGCACCTCATGATATAATCAAAAAAGATATTGATAAAACAATCAATAACTTAAATAAAAACCTAAATAAAGAAAAGAATGCTTCTCAACAGGCAGTAATTGAAAAAGAATTGGAAAATAACTATCAAATGACCAGAGAAGTTAGTGCTGAAGGTAGCACACCTATTTATTTCCTAGTATCAATACGTATTACTGCCGATTCTCTAGAATTATTAAAAGAAAGATGTAAAGATGTTGATAATCTTGCAACACAACTAAATATTAAATTTAGAGAAGGAATGCATAGACCTATGGAGATGTTCAATTTATCCTCCCCATTATGTTTAAATCAAGTACCTGAATATAATCAGTTAACAACAGTAGATACTCTTGGTTATATGTACCCTTTCACACATGAAGCATTATATGATTCAACAGTTAGACGTGATAAAAATAAAAATATAATATACCGTTATCCCCCTGTTTGTATTGGAACGACCAAAGACACAAATGGGGTTCTATTTTATGATAATTTCACTAAAAAAGATGATCGTGCAAACTATAATGAAGCTGTATTTGGTTCAAGTGGATTTGGGAAAACCACCTATCTAATGCACCTTATAACACATAGATATGGAATTGGATATCAACAATATTCTATTGACGTTGAAGGTTCAGAATTGAAGAAATTGACATATGCGCTCGGCGGTGAAAACGTTGATTGTTCAGATGGCGATAAAGGACGCATCAATCCCTTACATGTCCGTATCACTGTTCCAGAAAGTGAAAAAGAAGATGAAAAGATTCCATTGAGTGAAATCAAACCATTATCACCTCACATACGTTTCTTGCGTGTTTTCTTTGATGCATATAAAGGTAGAAACGGAAAAAAGGATATACGTATTCTACATGACAACTTAATAGAAGAAGCTTTAGAAAGAACATATAAACGTATCATGAATATTGACTATCAAACATCGGCAGAAGATATTGTTGAAAATTTTTCAAATGATGATTACCCAATTCTATCAGATTTATATGAGGAGCTTAAAACAATGAAAAATGAAAGCGAAGATGCAAATGATACAACTCGAAAAGAAAAACTTAGTGAGTGTATTGCCTTTATTCGACCTCTTGCAGTAGGTGCAGATGCAATTTTATTTAATGGACATACAAATATCAACTTAAACAATCCATTGATCAACTTTGATATTTCAGGATTGCAAGACAACACAGGCTCTAGAATTCTTTTAACTCAATATTTCAACATCCTTTCATTTATTTGGACTCAAGTTATCAGTGATAGTAGAGATATTAGAAAACAAATTTATGCTGATGAATATGGTATTATTATGGATCCAGACTTAAAAGAAGTAATGAAATATTTTAGTTCTATAAGCCGTAGAATCAGAAAACGTATAGGCGGTCTTACAGTTGCTACTCAACAAATTAGTGACGTATTGAAAGATGAAGTTAAATCTGAAGGTGAGGTAATCATCAATCAAAGTGGCTATCAATTTTTCTTTAACCTTGCTGGTGAAACGGAATATTTCAAAGGTACAAAAATTCTTCCTGAATCTGCACAAGAGTTTATTCAGTTTGCTAATATTGGTGAATGCTATGCAAAGTTTGGTTCTCAAACTGCCATGACTACACAAATTATAATTCCACCTGATGAACTTAGATTTTTTGAAAGTATTAAAAAATAAAATTGAGCCAAATTGGCTCTTTTTTATTATTGAATTATGAAAAAGAATTCAAAAAAAATAATTATCGGTTCTTGTTGTTCATCATTATTATTTTTTATTATTCTAATCAGTTCTTTCATGTTAATGGGAGCATCTGAAGAAGAACAAGATGATTCTCCAAAAACTATTGATACTACAGATACTATGGAAAGCTTTGTAACAATAGCTGTCAATGAAAGTATCAGTGTTGCAGGTAGAAAAGGTGGAGATAAATACCGTCAATGGTATACAGGTAAAGCTGATGGTGCAAATTGGTGTGCAACTTTTGTTTCTTGGTGTGCTGATCAAGCAGGAATATTAAATACTGCTATTCCTAAATTTCAATCATGTGATGCTGGTGTCAAATGGTTCAAAGATAAAAACCAGTTTGATTATGTATCACGTTATGGAGGTAGCGGTTTACCAGCACGAGGGAAAATAATTTTCTTCTGCAAAGGAAATAAAAATGATTCAACTCATGTAGGTATCGTTACAAAAGTTGAAGGAAATAAAGTCTATACAGTTGAAGGAAATACTTCTAATACAGTGAAAGAAAGAAGCTATGATACAAACAACAGTAGAATTCTTGGATACGCTTCTCCTAACTACCCTTCTACTGGTTCAACAAATCAAACTTTACAGGGTGCTTTATCTGAAGCGTTCAAATTCTTTGCTAAATTTGAATCAGGACAAAATTATGGACAAGGATTTTCAAGTGGTGATGGATACCACGCAATGGGATATTATCAGTTTGATAATCGTTATGATCTACAAACATTCTTGAGTTATTGTTATGGAAAAGACAATGCAAAATACGCAATGTTTGCTCCTTATTTGAATATGAATAAAAAAGATTTGGCAAATAACAAAGGACTGGATAATGCTTGGAAACAGGCTTATAAAAACGATCCTATTGACTTTGCAATCAAACAAGATGAATTTGAATATAACAATTATTATGTTCCAGTCGAAAACAATTTGAAGAAAAAAGGAATTGATATTTCAGGGAAAAGTGACGCTGTAAAAGGAATGGCTTGTTCTCTTTCTAACTGGGCTGGAAGCGGAACTGCTCCAAAAATAATTGCTGATTCAGGTGCGAAAACTTCAATGGATGATCGTACTTTTGTATCAAAGGTTTATGATTATCTCTATTCTCTAGATATGAATGGATATAAAAAATACGGAAAGACAGGAAAGAAATATTATAATGGTTGGCATAATCGTTGGAAAAACGAGAAAGCTGAATGCCTTAAATATTTATAAAGAAAGGAAATTTAAACAGATTATGGACGATAAAATTACAAAGAAAACAGTTATCTATGTCATTATTCTTATTCTATTAATTGGTGGATATTTAACTTATCTAATACTACAAAATACTGTTTTCAATGAGAACATAAAAGAATTAAATTATTACTATGAAATTGAAAATGAAGATTCTATTTCTGATATATTAAATGAAAATCAGACAATAGCCTTTAAAAATGGTATTCAAAATTATCTAGAAGAATTAGAATATAAAGATAAAGAAATTAACAATATACAAATAAAAAAGCCAAAAAAAGAAAACAAAAAATTGTTTACATGCTATGTGCTTTTGGATGATGATTGGCAATCTTTATATAAGGCAAAATTCAATATTCAAAATAAAAAATGTAAATTTATATGGAATGGAGACATCAATAATCAAGATTACAAACCAAACAAAAAAGGAAAAACGTATCTGTATATTGTAGATAAGGATGCATATGAAAATAAAAAAATAAATGATGATACCGAAAATCAAATGCCTGATGAAGATGAAGAACCTGAAGGAGAAGATGTTTCTTCTTACTAGTTTCCATATGAACAACGAACAATTATTTTGGTACATCCGTATTGAAAAAATGTTAGATGCGTATGATATGATTTCAAATAATCATCTATTAAACAGGCAAGAAATTTTATCGTCATTAGAAAATAAAGCAATGATTTTTATATTCAAACCTATTTTTATGTTAGTAATGAATATAAAAAAGCACTGTCTAAAATCACTCCTGCCCTTTCCTTTCTTATAAAAAAATAAGGAGATTTTATTTATGGCAACAGTAAAAATAAATGAAAAATTAGTGAGCATAATCAAAGATAAAAGGAAAAAAAAGAAGCTTACACAAAAAGATATGGCTGAATATCTACAAATATCCTTTTCAAATTATCAAAGACTCGAAGCAAATAAATATGAAACTTATGACCAAAACCTACTGAAACAAATAGCAGTCAAACTTGAAATTGATGATGAAATATTTAGCGATACATTAAAAGTATCACCTACTACTAAAATGGCTTTACGTATAAAAAATGAGACTTTAAAACAAATTAAAATGATAGAAATTGAACATGAATTTGATTCATTTTCTCAAACAGCTAATTATATTTTTGAACAGTATTTTCTTAATCACGACCTGTCAAAAGTGAAATATGATATAGAAAATATGTTTCAAGAAGTTGTTTTGAAAACATGGGCAATAACAGTAAAAGACCTTGAAAAAGAAAATATCAGCAATAAAAAATTCCTAGATTTTATTTTAGAAACTTATGAAATTGATGAAGAACAAGCAAAAAAAGATTTCAATTCTATCGAATCGAAAAGAAAAAATATAGCAAAATGGTAATACAAAAACAGTTGTTTTTAATTGTTATTTTATGATTTTTAATTATTTTAATAACAAAAAACATGAAATAATTAAATTAAAAAAATCAAATTTTTAAATAAAACAGTAATAAAAAATTCAAAAAAGGAGTTGAAAAAATTGTTAGAAAATTACAGAACCGTGCTGTATTCTGATGAACCGTTATATCAAAAATTATTCAAAAGATTTACATTTAGAGATAACGAGAATGATGAAATTGTTCATTTTTTTGATAGAAACACAAATGAAGTTATTCATATTGTTTCAAATAAATATATTAATTTTTCAATAAATCCAGTAACAGGTTATAGAAATTTAACACATGTAATTATTCAAAAATCATTCTATAAAAGTAAAGATCTACTCATGATTTTAAGAAAATTAAAAGTGTTCAGACCTGAAATATTTGTTCTAGTTTATCTTGATAGTTCATTTGAATATTTTGAGAAACTTTGTTCAATTATAGCAAAAGAAGAACTTGCAACTATTGCATTTGATGAAGATGACATCTTCACTTGGTATGAACTTACAAGCAATAATGAGTTGCCAATTCAAGATGATTATGTTCTAAAAAAATACAATAAAAGACAAAATAAATTCTTTGATCAATATTAAGTGCTGTCGGACAATTTTTGAATATTTTGAAAAATCAAAATAAACGTCAACCATGCGGGGTTGGACGGATAAAACCATCCTAAAAGTACTCAAAATACTGAATATTGTCGGACAATGGTTAAATTCTTCAGGAATCGTCAACCATGCGCTTTTCAAAGGAAAATTCATAAAAATAGTGAATATTTTCTTGAATATTTTTGTTTTACAGGTAAATTTGAGCAAAAGTTGTCGGACAAAAAGTGAATATTTTACAGGAATCGTCAACCATGCGGTTTTTGGCTGAATATTTTAAAAAATAAAGCACAAAAAAACTTTGAATATTCACTTTTGGAGGACACTTCTAAAAAAATCAAAATAAACGTCAACCGTGCGGTTTTCAAAAGAAAAAAGCATAGTTTTTCTTGAATATTTTTTGAATATTTATTTCCAAAATATTCAACTGTCTCCAAAAATGAATATTTGAATAAACGTCAACCATGCGGTTGTTCGCACTGCGAACAAGCCCCAAACGGAGTGTCTGTCGGACACTCCTTATCCTGCTACTTAATTTTCGGTCAAAATATTCAGTTAATTAGGACAAGAAAATTAAGTAGGAAGCAAATTTTTTAGATTTAGATGAAGAGCCAACTTAGCTCTTTTTTCATTAACAAAATTATAAAAAGGAGGTAATAAGTTTTGAACAAAAAAGAAGATAAAAAGCATCACCAAGAGTTGATGATCATTGTTATTGGTATATCGATAATCGTACCGATTTTTTCAGTAATGTTTGTATATATGTTCTTCAGTTTATTATTACAGGAAAGTTCTTTTGTAACTGTTTTTTCAGATAATTTGGATATTATCATGATCGTTACATTTGCTTTATATGTTCTTTCATTTACATTTATTACAAAAGCATTTCTTTTTTCAAAGCCAAAGAAAACAGATACATTAGGGAAACAAAGCTGGAAGACTATTGATGAACAAAAAGAATTTGAAGATTTTAGAATTGCAAAAATAGATATGAATGAAAAAATTGAAACAGCAGGTATGCCTGTCAATAAGATCAGTGACAATGAACTTATTTATGATGTCGGTGCTACTCACAGTTTAAATTATGGTTCAACTCGTTCAGGAAAAACGAGAAAACTTTTAAGTGTATTTGTCATGTTAGTTATAAAAGCTCGTGAGTCTGCAATCTTTCATGATAACAAAGGAGAACTGTATCGTCGCTTTCATACTTTGTTTGAAAAATATGGTTACACTGTTAATGTTATTGATTTTAGATTTATGAAAAAATCTCAAAGATGGAATCCGCTTAAATTGATTGTTGATTGTTTTAAAGATAATGATGACCCTCGTATAGATGATGCAGACCAGTTTACTGATGACTTCGTTAACCAAGTTGTAGTAGACAATGGTAAAAGTGAGAGAATTTGGATAGATGGTCAAAAGGCTTTAATTAAATCAATCATACTTGCAGTCGCACAAGCAAACATTAAAGACAATCGTAAAAATCTTTTTTCAGTTTATCAGGTTCTTTCCGTATTAGGAAAGGAAGTTACTTTTAAAGGAGAAAAAAATCCACGTATGCTTTTAAGTGCCTATATTAATTCACTGGATGAAATAAATCCATCACGTGTTGCCTTCACCCCTATTGCTAACTCTCCTGATAAGACACGTGGAAGTTTTATGACTTCAACATTATCGACACTTGCAATTTTTAGTGGACAAAATTTAGCAAAATTATTAAGTGATTCCGATATGACATTTAGTGATTATGCAAATGGTAAACATGTTTTATTTATTATTAACCCTGATGAAAATTCTAAATATAATCCTATCATTTCTGTTTTAGTTGACCAAGCTTATCAAGAACTTGTTAGATGTGCTACAGCTACAAAAGATATGCATTTAAATAAACGTTGTCACATTTTTTTAGATGAATTTGGAAACATGGCACCTATCAATCAAATTGAAACAAAAATTACAGTTGCCCTATCTCGTTGGATTTTCTTACATCTTTTTCTTCAAGCTGATGAACAGTTAGATGAAAAATATGGTGATAAAATAGCATTAATTATTCGTGGTAACTGTAACTTAAAAACTTTTATTTCAAGTGCAAGTATGGATACCTGCGAAAACTTTAGTAAAGAAATAGGATATGAAACTATTTGGGTCGCAAGTCAAAGTGGAAACTTTAATAACAATGCTACTCAAAATGGTGGAGGAGTTTCATACAGTCAGCAACAAGTTCCTTTGATTGCTCCTGATGTTTTACGTTATCAAAATGTTACAGATGGAAGAGGAATTATTGTTACACGTACTTATCTTGGACCTATGCAAAACTATCTTCCTGATATGACTGAATACAAATGGATTAAAGACTTGCATGAGGAAGATTCAAGAATAGATAATATAAATAGAAAAATTCATTATGCTGTACCTCGCTATATTATTTATACAAGAGCTGATTATGACCTATCACAAATTCCTAATGTAAAAAACAATATCAAACCTAAAACTACTGAATTAGTTGAAGAAGATATGTACTGGTACTGGTCACAACGTGATGATCTTGCTTCTGCTGTAAAAAGACATATCAATGCTTACGTTAAATCTTTAGGCTATTTTCCTGAAAGAAGAGAATTACTAAATTATATGAATTCTGAACAGTTCTTTGAATTTATCAATCAAATTGATGTACCACACATCAATGCCCAAAAAGAAAATTCAGCAAGTCATATTAAAGATATTCAAAAAGAAATGTCAAAGACATCTAAAAGTGTTCCTAAAATGTCCTTATTAGATAAAATCAATGAATTAAACAGTAATGATCTAAGGAAAGCATTTGAAAGTATCAACACGATCAGAGGTAATAAATAATATGGAAATATTCTGCAATATTCAATATAAACAAACTCAATATTCTAAATCGAATGACAGCAAGCAAAAAATTAATACTGGTGCTATGTGCGATTACTACGATCGTGATGAAGCGTGTGATAAAACTATTGATACTGAAGATGCTGTAAACTATTACAAATATAGAATTGGATCTAATGGTGGTTGGGGTAAGAATGGTGATTTCAAAGCGGACGAAGATAAAAAACTCTTTGAAAAATATAAACCTGAAACGATCTATAGACTGGTTATTTCATTTGATGAAACTTTTGCTAGAGAAAATAAAATTCTAGATAAAAAAGCAATGAAAAATCTAATGAATAAGAGCATGAACAAAAATATCAAGGAATTGGGATTGAATCCTGATAATGTCGAATGGGGTTGCTACTACCATACAAATACAATGCACCCCCACATCCATGCTTTTATCTTTGAAAAAAGTCCAACAAAAACAGATTACCATATTAAAAAAAATACTTTTAAACCAATCAAGTCAAACATTATTAGAACAATGAATATCAATTCTGAACTTTATCTTAAAAGAGACAATGTTAAAAAAGAAATCATTGATACATTAAAAGATATGGGATTGGATGCTGGTAAATATTCAAATTCTAACAATTCAAAAAAATTATTTAAAAACGATAAAGAAATCAACAGAATGTTCAAGAAATTAGAAAAAATCATTCCCAAAACTGGAAGTATGAAATATAATTCTGCAAATATCATGCCCTACCGTCAAGAAATTGATAAACTTGTAGATAAATTGTTAGAAAAAGATGACGTTAAAAAGCTTTATAAAAAATACAGGGAAATGTTAGAAAAAGAAAAAGAAATGTTTGATAATCGTTACTTTTCTAAAGAAGAATCTAAAGAACAAAATAAATCCATTGAAAACAAAGAAAAAGAATTGCATGATCGCATTGCTAATATGATCCTTCAAAATATCAAATGTTATCGTGAAGATGTTGATGAATACGAGCAGGAACAAGAAGATGAATTATATATTGATAATACTTCCGAAACAGTTTCTGAACATGCCAAGGTATCAATGAAAAACAGGAGTAGATGTCTTGAAGGTGGTGTACTAGATGAACTTGCTAAAGAACTTGCACAAGCACATTATGATCTAAAAGAACAAGAACAAATGCTCAACAACATGATTGAAAAAGCAAGAGCACAAAGTAAAAATCTCGAATTTGTACATGGAGGATAATTATGAGATCAATAAAAAAAGAATTAGAATTTATCATAGACAAGACCTATGAAAATTTAAACAAAGAAAATAATTATAAGAACTTTAAAATAGAATTTTCAAAAAAAGAATCAACAAAAAATGAAAAATATAAAGACAATGTGCTTACTGTTTTTAATCTCTATCGTCAAGAGGTTGCAATAGCAAATTCATGTATTATCGCCCTTGCCCACCACATTGATTTTTGTGATCGTGGGGAAACTAAAAATGATAAGACTTTTCTTCAGGTATATTCAAAATTACTTTATAAAGCTCTTATCTTCCAATTATTGGATTATGTTCAATTAATCAACTGCGAGGACTATGAAAACCAAAAGTTAATAAAAACAGCTTTAGAAGTGTGCTGGAAAAAGAATGTTGTTTTACAAATATATAAAACTACTATTTTAGAGGTATTTAATTCTTACAACATCAAAGCTTATCTTAAAGAAAATGGATTTAGATATAATTCCAGCTATCAATCATGGGATAAAGAATATGAAATTGATAAGGTAGATGAAATAACAGAGAAACTATTTTCTCTTGATCAAACAGTTAAATTGGACTTTAGAACACCTCATCATCTTGTTTTGGTGTTTGATGGCTATATAGTTGTTGAGGGAAATACGTTTAAAGCAAAAGAAATACTTAAAGAATATCATTTTGGATTCTCTAATGGTAAATGGAGAAAGAAAATAAAAGCAAATAGATACTTATATGAAAAAGAAATCATTTCCGCTGTTTTACCAAAAGGATTGGGTATTAAAATTGGTATTGAATACGAATAATAAATACTAATTATATATGTTATAATAAGTATGAAAGTTGGTGACAACATGGAGATTTATAAAGGATATTATTCTAATAAAAAATATCAATTTATTTACAATATTGAAGACATTAAAAAAATTGTAAAACCCATTTTTGACGAATATGAGGTCAACCGTGTATTATTATTTGGCTCTTATGCTAGAAATGAAGCCTCATTAATAAGTGATATAGACTTCTGTATTATTGATCCAAGAATTAAAAGTTTAAAATTATTTTCACTTAAAGGAGATTTACAAAAAGCATTATCTAAAGATATTGATATTTTTCAAATATCTTCTATTGAAATTGATTCACCAATATACAAAAATATTTTTAGTGAAGGAATAACAATATATGATTCTAAATATAATCATTAATCTTTTACTCATTCAGGTAAAGGAGATGAATTGATATGGCAATTAAAAAAGTAATAATTACTGAAAATGATGATTTTGAGCTATTTAAAAGCAATCTTTGTCAGTCTATTAAATTATTAGATCCTCAGGAAGCTATAGAAGAAATTATAGATTCCCATGCAATAGAAAAATTCTTTAAAGAAAAAAATTATTGTAAATCATTTTATTTAGTAGCAATGGTCAATTATCTCTCAAATAAATATGGTTTAAATATGAATATCCATACTTATGATAAATATAAAATGAAAAACATTATTTATCCTAGAGGAATTGAAATGATGTCTAGATTATTGAAAAATAATGATATAAAAGAAAAGGCATTAAAGAATGCTGAAAAAGAATTTCTACAATTTAATATTTGTGAGGGAGACATAGAAAATGTCTACTGATACAAATATCATCAATGAAAAAACATCAAATCAATATTTAAATTTATTTATATTTTATAAGTTACTATGATGAAAAAACTAATTAGAATAGTATTAAATAAAGTATTGAATTAAATTTGAAATATGATACTATACTAAATGTAGGTGGTAGTTCCACCAAAAGATTCCTCACTTTTAAAAAGAGGTAAAAGTTGGGTGACCTCATACCGTAGTTGAGGACTATACAAAGTTGGGTGACCTCATACCATAGTTGAGGACTATACAAAGTTGGGTGACCTCATACCGTAGTTGAGGACTATAAAAGTTTGGATAGTCATAATATATGACTGTCCTTTTTTAATAAAATAGGATGTGATTTAATGAAAAAAGAAAACTTGTCAAAATTAATTCTAATTAGAATTGATGAAGAATATATAAGCTATATAAGAAAATATGATAGTAAAGTTCAAATCAACTCTAGTGTTTTACATAAAGACAATAAACCTTTTGTGGGTGTTCTTTTTGAAATCAACAATTTAAAATATTTTGTACCTATCTCTAGTAATAAAAAGGATAAATTATCTAGAATGTTTAATAAATATGTTGAAACAGGTAAAAAGCCTATAGATATGTTTTTTATTGAGGAAACATATAATGATGAAAGAAAGCTTCTCTCTGTTTTAAATCTAAATAATATGATTCCTGTATGTGACAGAGCAATAATCAATTATAATATTAGTCAAGACAAAGATTATTTTCTTTTAAGAAAAGAAATAGCATTTTGTAACCTACATAAGAAAAAAATAATATCTGACAGCAAAAGAATTTATAATGCTGTTATAACTCATTCTTGGCAATCACTTGAAAACAGATGCTGTAATTTCAAGTTGCTAGAAGAAAAATGTATTTATTATCAAAGTCAAAATATTTAATGTAATAGAAGAGCCAAGTTGGCTCTTTTTACATTATTGGAAAATAAAGTGAGAAATAATTTATCTACTTCTTGTAAAATAAAAATATAATTAAAGGAGAACAAAAAATGAATATTAAAATAATTGGTAAATGTATTAAAAGTACTAAACCTATGTTAAAACCCGAACAAGTAGGTAATAGTAAAGCTTTCATAGTTAATGATGAAAAAGAAGAATATGAAGAATATGATGTTGAAGAAGTTATTAATTCATTAAAAGATTATCTATCGAAGCAACAGTACAACTATTCAATACATCTTATTAAAAATTGGAAAGATACAAATGTACTGCATAAATTAATGAGTATTACTCTTCGTGAAAATAATGAAATACAGGATATTAAACATAAAAAACTATGGAATATTTATAAAACTTGGATATTTGATACAATGCTTAAAGAGCTAAAATATTCCCCATTTTACAAAGGAATGTCAACATCTCGTGAAGGATGGCAATCTGATAAAAACCGCCCTTATTATTGGGGGTGTATGATTGATGGCTACATTTTTGCTTATGGATATACGCATCCAGAATTAAGTATTGATACAATGATTTCTAAAAAATATTAAAATATATAAATGACAAAAGAGCCAAGTTAGCTCTTTTTTGTTATAACTGTAAAAGGAGCTGTACTATGAATAATTATAAAAAACTAGAAACACGTATTAAATCATTAGAACAAAAAAAGAAAAAGAAAGAAGAAAATATAAAAAAAGAACAAAATGAAATCAAGGAATATAACAAAGAATTAAAAGAGCTTTATGCTATGAAAGATGAAATTGAAAAGGTCAATAATAAATTAAATAGTTTTTTTCTAAATGATTCCCCTACTTCCAACGAAGTCGAAGAAGAATATGATAACTATGAATCATGAGATATGAAATAAAGAATGGTAAAAATAAGACTTATTATTTTAAAAATGAATTAAAAGAATTTGGTTGTCAGTTCAAAAAACTGGTAAATATTCAGGATATTGGTATTTAAATACTGAAGATCAATTCCTAGCCAATAGGCTTCAAGCATATTGTTTAAAAAAAAGATTAACTTTTTTGATATTGGAATCCTCATATTCAAGAAATGCTCATTATCGTGCAGATTTTTTTGCCAACAACAAACCTATCATTAAAAATGGTAAGCCCTATTATCGCTGTGTGTATTGTGGAAGACTTTTTCAAAAAAATCAAATAACTATAGATCATCTATATCCTATCCATAAAGTAAAAAATAGTAGTTTTAGAAATATAAATAGAGAACTGTTAAAAAAATTCGATATAGAAGATATAAATGACTGCAAAAATCTAGTAGCAGCCTGTAGTAGTTGTAACAAAAGAAAATCAAAAAAAACTGGTCTATGGCTGATTAGAGGATATTTAGGTAAATATCCTCTTTTTTGGAAAATAGCATATTATGTTCTAATTTTATCTTTATGTTTAGGGATATTGATTATGTTATTTAATTAAATAGATAAGAATTTGATTAGTTGGAAAATAAAATAAGAAATTATTGAAAATTTTATTTTATAATGAAATTAACAAAAAAGGAGCAATATATGGAAAAGAAAATTGCAATCGTTAGACTACATAGAGGTGTCCTTGACCCTATTACACAAGTAAATAAACTTATGACCTTTATATGCGATATAGGAGATGTAAAAAAAGGTGATTTCGTTGTTGTAGAATTGTCCATGAAAACACGTGCTAAAAATTTCAACAATGACTTCAGAATTGGTCGTGTTGAAGATTTTATGATCTTCAGGGATGGAGAAATAGCACAATTTAGACCTAACAACTTTGTTGTGTTTAAAATCAATGACAATGATTTCTATATGCGCTGTAACACTTTATTGAAAAAAAAGTGGTCATTGTGGGCTAGATATAGAGCTATCAAAAACAAAGATAACAAGAATCCTCGATATAGTATTTTTGATGACATCATTAAAGAAACAGACAGTCTGCAATTTCAACGCTTGACTTCTTGGGTTGATGTGATGAAACCTGACAAAGATCATACAGATTTAGAGAAAGAAACACGTATTGTATCAATCAAGATGCAACGTGGAGTTCTAGGAAAAGAAAACAATAAAACTTTCAACTATATTTGTGATCTAAAAGATATTCAAATTGGAGACTATGTAATTGTAGAAATCACAAGAAAAAATATGTATGGTAGACCAGCTAATGATTTTAGAATTGGTCGTGTTGAATCGCTCCATACATGGAATGATAGCGAAGTATCTAAATTTAAGCCAAATTCCTTTGTCGTTTGCAAAATTGCTGATAAGGAATTCAAAACAAGATGTAATGAAATAAAAAAATCAAAAAAAGAACTTTGGGAGCTTTATAACATTGACAAGAAAAGACCTAATAAAAACCCTGATGGTATTCCTATGAATGTATTTGATCATTTAATTTTTTCAAATGGTACATTGCATTTTGATAGACTTTCTAAATATCAAAATAAGATGCAACCACCAAAAAAACAACAAATAAAAAAAAGAAAAAAACATTAGAACTATTTCTATACAAACTTTTCACAGAAAACAAAAATATATTATACTGAACTAGTTTAGCTTGATGCTAGACTAGTTTTTGTTTTTTGGAGGAAAAAATTAATGAAATTAAACGAACTATTTGAATTGTATTTAGAAGATATTGACCTAACACATCAAGATACTACTTTAGATTCTATACGTTATGTATATAATTCGGGACTTGCTAAAAAATATGGAAATAAAAAATTAGAATCAATTAAATTTAAAGAGATAAAAAAATACCAAAAAGAACTTTTAAATGGAAAGCACAAAACAAAAGATGGAAAAACATACAGTATTTCCTACATTAATAAAATAATTGCTCTTTTAAAAAGGCTTTTAAAATATGCAAATATTATGTCCTATGGTGATTTTACAGTTGCTCAAATAAGAGGTCTTGAAAGTGTTACTTCTATCATAGATAAAAAAGCACAATTAGATACACAAATAATTTGGTCAATAAAAGACTACAATAACTTTTTGAAAGTGGTTGATAATGAAAGAGATCGTCTGCTCTTCAGTGTACTGTACTACACAGGAATGCGCAAAGGTGAGCTACTTTCTTTATGCTGGAAAGATGTTGATTTAATTGATCAAACGATAACAATAAATACCACTGCCTGTCGTGTTCGTGGTAAAGGACAATGTATAAAGCCACCTAAATCAAAAAGTTCTCACAGAATTATTTACATAAATAGAAGCTTGAACGAAATGTTACTCAACCATTTTATAAAAGAAAAACAAAACTATACCAGCAACATTAAACAACATTATGTATTTGGTGGAATTAAAATGATTTCATTTTCCACTCTTGGTAGAATATTCAATAAATATAAGGAAAAATCAAATGTAACAAATATGAATCTTCATGGCTTTAGACATTCTCACGCTACATTGATGTTGAATCTTACAAATGATGTTTATAATGTTTCTAAACGTTTAGGTCATGAAAACATTGTTATAACCGATACATATTTACATGTTAATGCAAAAATTCAAAGGGAAATGGTAGAAAAGCTAGAATTTGCTATTCATCAGGAAGAAGTCAATACATATGATGTATTTATTGAAGGATTGAAAAAAACATTGTTAAAACAAATCACAAATGAAACATACAGTTCTGACCAAACTGAAACATTAAAAGATATCTACGATTTTATAAACAATTAAAAAACCTATTCAATTGAGAATAGGTTTTATTCATTACTTTGCAATTTTATCATTGAATCATAAACATTGATTATTTCATCACAAATACTGTCTTGCCTGACTTTGATTTCTAAGGCTTTTGATATATTTTTTTGTTGCATTGCATCATTAAATTTATTTGATAAGATTTTTCTTTCCTTCTTTAAAGATTTTAATATATTTATTGAATTATCCATTTTTATATTTCCTCTATATCATTAATTTCATTTACACCTTTTTTAGAGTTACGAATATCTATATCATTCTGCATATCTAAAAAATATTTGTCTGATACACCAAAGAAACGAGCAAGTCGTAATGATATGTCAACAGTTATCTTGCTACGATTATGAATAATATCCTGTATGCTTGATATTGAAACATTTATTTCTTTAACAAGTTTATATGCAGAAATATTATTTGGTTTCATAAATTCTTCAAATAATATCTCACCAACTGTTGATGTTTCAACATTGTTTCTCATTATCTCACCTACCTGCAAATATGATATGTTTTTTGTTCAAACCTATAATATATTATAAATATCGGCTCTTCATATCTTTCAGTAAACTTTCCCAGCCAAAATAATCATTTTCTTTAAATTCAATATTGATATAATGATATTTTTTCATCATTACAATAGAAAAAGCCATCATATCCGCCTGAACAGGTGTAATTCCGCTAGGTTTGGAATTTTTGCGTTCAATATAACAATATCGCCATTGATTGACTGTAGTAGTTGATTCACTTAATTCTTTAGATTGAAGCTGATTATATACCTGTATTGTATGATACATTTGTCTAGCAGTCTGATAACATTTTACAAGCATATTCATTTCATTTTGAAACAAATCGACATTGATATAGATAACGTATTCTTTAGGAATGAATAATATACTTTTGACCTTATACCCTACATCTCTGTAATCATATGAAACAATATTTCCTTCCTGATCATAGAGCTTGATGTCATCTAGCTGAACATAATAAATCTCTGGAAGCTTCAAATTAAGCTCCATACAGGCTTTTTTTATAGCAATATTACATAATATCCTCTTTTTATTAAACTCTTCTAAAATCAAAGAAATCACCTCTAATTTATTATTGAGAATATTATAGCTGTTTTAGAAAATAAATATCAAAAATTATTTTATTTTAACATTATATTTTAGGTTTTATTTAATATCTTTTTCTTCTAGATCCATTGCTTTTGTTAGAAGACGTTCAACAGCCTTTGTTTTTGTTTGTCCCTTTTCTTCAGCGTAGTTTTCAAGCCTTTCATAAATTGTACTTTCAATTTTTATATTTAATGCTTTACAGTCTTTTTTTGCTCTTGCCATTTTAAAATTCCTCCTAAATATATTATAACAAGTTTTAAAAATATATCTACAATATTATATAAAAAGCTACACTTTTGTAGTATGTTATGGTATAATATAAGAGTAGAAGAAAGGTATTCAAAAGTTATATAGATTGAATATGATCTATTGGTATTAGTAGTAACAATTCACAATTTTTGTTACAAAATAACTTTCTTTTGCATTTATCAGATGATATAATGATAAAGAATATAAAAAAAACATAAAAAAACGTTGTTTTCTTATAAAAACAACGTAATGTGTAGTCATTTTAATTGGTTTGACTTACAACATATCAATAATAGTATTTAGTTTTTCACTTAAGATTTTAACAAATTGAAAATCTAAATTCAATATAAAGTATTTGTAAATGTCTAATACCAAATGATTACTCTATCTATTAAAGAATTGATTATTCGTATTAGATATTTTCTTTTTAGTAAAAAAAACCGTTCCACTTTAAAATAAATGGAGCGGGTGATGGGAATCGAACCCACGTAGTCAGCTTGGAAGGCTGAAGTT
>ENA-ORUN01000496-ORUN01000496.1-human-gut-metagenome-genome-assembly--contig:-NODE-496-length-47028-cov-5.134332_pt1 | contig 47028 bp, 35 predicted proteins | sample MGYA00242080_ERZ509209 | MGnify/ENA primary metagenome ERZ509209 (study PRJEB26280, sample SAMEA2338786) | human gut metagenome | biome: human gut; feature: human-associated habitat; material: faeces... | reverse complement strand
CTGAATATCAGAAACAATTCCCATCATTATAATAATAAGGATAGCCAGAATAACTGCCAGAACACCAATACTGACCTGAATAATAGTGGATTTCTTTTTCTTATTCTTTACTTCAGACATGCTCCTCCCCCTTCTTGTTCTATTCTGTAAAAAATGACCTGAATGAACCGATATCCCAGATATCCTGATATAGCGCCTGCCAGAGATCCGCCAAGAACATCTGTGGGATAATGCACATATCTTTTCTCCCATTTTTTCAGCATATGCATTATTTTACCCTACTTTCTCCTGTATGCCTACTCAAATTTTAATGTATTTACTATAAATGAGCAAGTTCGTGATTTTACCTAAAAAGAAAGACACCTTAAATCGTTCATGTTGTATAATGAAAGTGACGAAACAAACATTGCAACATTCACGAAAGAAGGTGCCTCTCGCAAATTCTTAAAATATAAAACAAAAAATACACCCCTGTCTTACCCTTAAACAGGAGCGTATTCTACATTTCTATTTTTTTATCTCCTCTGTCTCGATAATAAACCGTACACTTCCACTCTGCCCTTCGTAAATTCCTCCAAAATTCTGGTACTCGGCATCTACTTTTTTAAGACCTCGTATCTTTGTTGTCAAATTTGTCAGGTCATCACCTGCAAGGTCGGTTAATTTCTGAATAGCTTCTTTATCAAACTCTGTAAATCCTTCATGTAAAGCTTCCATCCCATCTATCAATGCCTGATAACCACTGTCGAGAGCACTTCCGGCACTGCTTAACTGGTCTGTTCCTTCACTTAAACTCTGACCGCCCACGTAGAGCTGGCCGATTCCATCTGAAAATGCACTAATTCCGTTGTTTAACTGACTGCTTCCTTTGGCAAGCTGCTCTGCTGCCTTTTGAATCGTCTCCATTCCTTCCTGTAAGGTCTGCATCTGTTCCGGAAGTCCGCCAAGCAGTTCCGCTGCTTCTCCAAGTGCCTGCATCTGAGCCTGCATATCCGTCAAAATCGCTGGAAGGGCGCTGGTATCCACGCTTAAATCCGGAATATTAAGTGCCGGAATCGAAAGCAGGGTCTGCACTGCCTCCTCCGTTTTTTCTCTGGCTTCCTTTGTCAGCTCGGTATCCTTAGCATTTTCCTTTAACTGGGTTTCCAGACTGCTCTTTAATCCCTCTTTTAAAATTTCCTTTTCTTCTTCACTTAAGGAAGTTTCCTGCATTGTCTCATTAAGAGCTGCCTCTACTGCCGAATCTATCTGTGCTTCCCTCTGCGCTTTCGCATTATCTTCAATTGCATCCCAGTCAATCGCTTCCAGTGTATTTTTAGCAGTTTCAACAGTGGTCTGAATGGTTGTCTGATAAGTCACTGCCTCTGTCACAAAGTTTTCAACCGTTTGAAGCTGAGTCTGTAATTGGGTCAGGGCTGTATTTAATTTCTGACCATCTGCAACTAATGCGACCATTGCATTTTCTACTCCGCTAAAATCAACCCCACTCTGACCGGAAGCATTTCCGAATGAAATCGCTGACAAGCTGTTTGAAAATTGGCACAATCCGTCTGTTAATGCCTGAGCTCCGCTTCCAAGCGCCGTCTTGTTTTCATTTAATACCTGCATTCCACTCTTTAAGGCATCCACTCCTTCTTTTAAAGAGTCAACTCCGCTTAGATACTGCTTCATATACTCATCATAGGTTTTCATTCCATCTAAAAGCTTGCCACTGCCGTCTTTTAATTTTCCTGAAGCCTCTTGAATTTTATCCATGTTATCGGAAGTTTCATCCAAATCATCGAGATTCTCTTCATCTAAATCACTCAAAAGTCCAGAAGAAAATACCGTCGCTGTAAAATCCAGTTCAAAATCCGTTACATCTGCTGTCACTTCCACATATTCCGGAAGCTCAATATCTTTCGTCAGCTCAGAATCGGAGAGATTCAGATTTTCGGAAAGTCCGGGGCAGGCATATCCAATAATCAAATTCTGTCCATCCAATGAAATAACTTTTCCATTTTTTACTTCGATATTTGTTGCATTATCCTCTGATAAAAGCAGGGCAGAAATCGCTGCAAACGGAACAGGAAGTTCCACTTTTTTTCCATTTACATTCGTCTCTTCTTTGGTATGATTTTCATAATCAAAACGAATCTTAAGTGAGCCGCTTTTTCCTGCCAGCTCTTTTGGAGTAATTTCTTTATCATCCAGAAAATAGCTGATTTGAACCGTTACCGGAAGCTGTTCACTGCTCTTTCCTTCATATTCAATGTCTTCTCCCTGATTGTCCCAGAGAATTGTTCCATCCGATTGTCTGGTATATTCTTCGTCCCCTTTTATATTTTTGATATCGGTCAGATTCGAATAATCCTGAATCTTCTTCTCATTTTTATTTTTTAAAACTGTATTTACGGTAACCTCATTTACGGTTCCATCTGCGTCTGCCTTTGCATATACTGTTTCTGTTTTATCTTTTTCTTCATCAGACTGCTTCTCACTGCTTTGTTCTTTTGTATCATTATCCTTTTGAGACTTTGTTTCCCCCTGTGTATTTCCAGAGGTTTTATCCACATTTTCCTTATCGGAAGAGTTATCCACACTGCAGGCAGTCAGTCCAAGAACCACAGCCGTTCCGATTCCAAGAGATTTTTTCCACAATGCATTTCCTATTTTCTTTTCCACTTTTTCTCCCACCTTTCACTCTACATTTTTCAAGGCTTCTTCCATCGGAATCTTTCGCACTTTCCGATATTCGATGACTGCAACTACTGCGTAAGTTAAAATTCCGATTGCAAACATTTCCGGAAACAGTGTCGGACTTACATAAAATGGAATCCATCCGCTCATACTTGTCATCATCATCTGATAAAAAATGATTTCCATCAAACTTTTTTCCAGCGGAAGCGTGATAATCAGAAGCAGTGCCGTTACAATCGAAGTTGGTATAATGTAAAGTCTCGCAATCTCTGCATTGCTGTAACCTAAAATTTTTGCCATTGAAATCGACTGCGCATTTTTCTCAATGACAATCTTAGAAAGCAGATAGATGACAACCATAAAGATGACAATCGCAAAACCATCCACCATATACATCATGCTGCCCATTGATACAGTAAGCTGTCTTGAAATCTTCGTTAAACTTTCCAAATCAATCACAGACGAAATATATTTTTCATCAATATCTGTAATCTCACTGTCTGATAAATATCCGCTGAAATAATCATTTCCCAAATCAAAGGTTCGGTTCAATTGTTCGATTGGCATAAATACGCATAAACCGCCCTCATAATCATAAATTCCGCCTACCGTAAATTCATACTGTGTATCTTCATAGCTTTCTCTTAATGTTATCACATCGCCTTTTTTCACTTTATACTTATCAGAGTACGCTTTGGAAACCAGCACTTCGTCTCCATCTGTATCTTCAAGTGGAATGTAACAGCTGTCCGACTTTACTCCATAGAGCATAATTTCATCAGTTTTATACTCACTATCCAAAGTCTTTAAAGAATACGCACTAAATTTTTCTGCATCTTCATTGTCCGTCTGAACTTGATATTCAAAATACATTAAATTCATCAGGCTTTCTAATTTATGTTCTTCATTCATCGCATTTAACGGTATATTTAAAATATACTGATAATTGCACAACAGATTCTTTTCGATTTCCGTTTGATAATGATTTAAGATCTGCGGAAGCATCAACCCAAACATCAAAAGCAGGTTTGCAAATAGAATTCCGACTGTAAGCACAACATAATTGCTGACATTCTGGAAAATCACACGAAGCCGGAATCTTGAGAAAAATGGAATCCTGGCACTCAACGGTAATGTATATTTTTGTTTTCTTTTCTTTAAATCCCTTCTTAAAAATTTGAGTGGGGACAACGATAATGTTCTTTTTAATAGGAAGAAATTAATCACTGCCATCAAAAAAACCGGTACAATTGTCGTCATCACAAAGGCTTCACCGTTCCATAATGTCACATAAGTCGGCAGACTGTAGCTTCCATAATACATGCCTGCGCAGACATTTTTCAGAACCGTATAACCTAAAATATTTCCGACCACCGCTCCCGCAAATGTAACCAGCATCGGTGCAGTCATATAGTGAAGAATCAGTTCCCGTCTGGTATAACCCGAAGCCCTTAATGTTCCGATTACTGTAGACTCTTTATGTATCGTATTACTGATTGTAATTCCAAATACAAAAGCAAGAATTGCAATTACAATATAAAGCAGGATAATCATCATCATACGGTCACTGCCCATATCTTCACCGGTAAATTGAATCGCCTGATTACTGTAACGTGGAACAAATGTTTCAAGGCTGACTTCACTATTTAAGACTTTCATAAAATCTTCTGCCACATTTTTTTCTTCCGTCTCACCTTTTGGTTCTGTTCCATATTTCCAGGAATAATTACAAATCATGTTGTCCGTACTAAAAGAATCAAACGCCTCCTCAGTTACAATTCCGACACCAAATTTTACCGCATCAAACATTGAATCATTATTGTCCGAAAACAGACAGCTATAATCTGAAAGCGCCACAAGCCCTGTAATTTTCCACTCTCTTCCACTTTCCTCTTCGGTAATGATATCTCCTACAGACAGTTCATTGTTATCCGCATACATACGGTCAATTGCGATTTCATCTGCTGATTTTGGAAATTCTCCTTTCATCAGGCAGACACGATTAACTTCTTCACGATTTTTAAAAATTCGCATCGTACTTCCATTTGTCAGCACCGGCTCTGCATAAAAATTTTCATACAATGTCACATCTGACTTTGCTATTTCTTTCTGCTGTGCACGGTTCACTTTTTCTTTTACCGTGAAATTCCCATCTTCAATATTATATTTCTCAAAACTTTCATTGTAAGCAGTCAGCATACTTCCATCTGCTACAAGAAAACCGGATACAAATCCAATAATGCTCATTAACAGAAAGAAAATAACAAAATATTTCCCTGCCTCACCTTTCAGCTCACGAAACAGCCTCTTTCTTAAAGGATTTTTCATTTTTTCCTGTCACTCCCCTATTTCCCATTTACCACTCTAAATCCTGGGCACTTACACGTGCTTCATTCACATAATTCTTCCGAATCATTCCATCTCGCAGACGCACCACACGATCCGCCATATCTTTGATGGCATCGTTATGCGTTACCATGATAATTGTATTGCCATATTTTTGATTTACGGTCTCAATTAATTTTAAGATTTCTTTTGAAGTTTTATAATCAAGCGCGCCTGTCGGTTCATCACAAAGCAAAATATCCGGATTTTTAATAATTGCACGCCCAATGGCAGTACGCTGCTGCTGACCACCCGAAAGCTGGTTCGGCAGTTTTTTGCGGTGGTCATACAATCCTAATGTACGCAGAAGTTCTTCCATCTCAAGCGGTTTGTCACTTAAATACGCCCCGACCTCAATGTTTTCCTGAACTGTCAGGTTTGGAATTAAGTTATACATCTGGAAAATATACCCCAGATGCTTTCTTCTGTATAATGTCAGACGCTTTTCATTCATGTTTGACATTTTTTCGCCCTCAATGCAGATATCTCCACTGTCTGCCCCGTCGATTCCACCGATGATATTTAATAATGTAGATTTTCCCGAACCCGACGGTCCAAGTAAAACACAAAACTCTCCTCTGTTGATTTCCAGATTAATTCCCTTTAAGACCTCAACAAAACTGTCCCCCTGCCCAAAGGATTTTTTTATATCACGAATCTCAAGAAACATAGTTTGTTTTCTCTCCCTTATATTAGTTTATACTAACTATTGTAGCACCAGATGTTTTTTTCGTAAATAAAAAAGAATGTTTTAAAACATGAAATTTGCTCATGCTCTTAAAACATTCTTTAAACTTTTTTGTAATTTATTTTCCTTGCAATTCTTTTTTTGCAAATTCCGCAATTGGCTCTGCTACCGCCAATGCTAATTTTACCGGAACTGCATTTCCAATTTGTTTATATACCAAATCTAATTTTGCATTTTCATTACGATTACTTGTGCCACGACTGAATTCATACCAATCAGGAAATGTCTGAATTCTGGCAATTTCTTTTACTGACAAGCGCCTATTATTTTCTTCTCCATCAGTAAAAATATATTTATCTTTTCCAACTTTAACCATTGGTTCTCCACCCGGATGAATCGGTGCCTGCCTTCCGGATGCCTGAATTGTAAAACTAGGTTCTGACCATGATTTTTTTCTATTTCTGGACATGAACATTGAAGAATACGAGCCTGTAAAATATTCTCCCGGATTGTCCTCTAAATCTCCAATTGCGGTTCTAAGGTCAACAATTTTCTTTAATCCTTTTTTCTCATCTCCATAAGCAGGCTCAGGATACTGATATTCAAAGTCAATGTCATTTCTTACTCCGACTAAAATCACTCGTTTTCTTATTTGTGGGACACCATATTCTTCAGAACTAAGCAATTTATGATAAATTGTATATCCAGCCGCTGCAAAATCTTCAACAATCTGTTTAAACACTTCGCCTTTCCCTAATGTCGTCATTCCCTTTACATTTTCGGCAACAAATAGTTTCGGCTTACTTTGCATTAAACAACGAATAAAATGCAAATATAAAAAATTCCTCTTGTCATCTAAAAGTCTGGGACCTGCCTCTGAAAAACCAGGACACGGAAAACCGCCCAAAACGATATCTGCTTTAGGAAACTGTTTTATTTTCCTAATATCACTTTTATCCATGTAAATGTATTTTCCTGCATTCCCGGCATAAGTTTCTCTGGCCTCAGTAAATATATCATTTACAAAAATTGTATTAAACACATTGTTATTGATATTCTTTTGAAAAACTGATTTATCTCTAAAAGCCTCTTCCATGACTTTTTCGCCCATAACTGCCTTTAATCCGGCCAATTCAAAACCTAAATCCAGTCCTCCACATCCTGAAAATAATGATAGTAAATTCCATTTATCAGAAGCATATTCTAATTTGTCCAACGCTATTTCTTCACTACAATTTTCAAACGCATTTCTTTCTTCTTCTATTTTTTTATTAAGGAGTTCCCTTATCTCACCCACATTACAATCCGGTGCAGGTTTAAACTTACCACGCCCACGTTCCTCTAAAATTATTGCCATCTTTCTCCACCTCTATATGATTCTGTCTGTTCCCGAGTTGTTTTCATCAATATCATCTGTCGTTTTGATATTCAATTTTTTCATGTAACGTAACAGTCTCTCTGCAACTTCATTTCCTTTTACAACTAACGGTCTATTATAGATTAACTCTGGAACTAATTTTCTTTGCTCTTCACTCCATTTCACTTGCACGGAAAGCGGTCGATTCCCATCCCATTTTTCTGCAAAAGAGCGATAATTTAATGCTTTGCATGCAAAATAAATATCAGGATGCATTTTTACATACTCTTTAATCGGAATCATTTTATTTATAATATCCTGTGCTGAACTAATATCCTCTTCCATAAGTATATAATTTGCCACACCACTATTCTCAATCATCTTTCCATCAATGTATGCATTTCTTTTATCTTCCGACAAGTTACTTCCCGAATACACATCTATAACCTGCTGTTCAGTAAGCATCATCTTACCGGATAATTCTCCATTATTTTTGTTTAATAATTCAAACTTCCATCCTAATGTAATGGAACCTTTTTCCGTCCTTTTAAATTTATTTTTATATATAAGCATCCGTTCCTCAAAACGTTCACTAATTGCCGTAGTTGATCTTTCTATAATATCTGCCCAGTTTTCCCCCAATAGCTGAGCAGCTCGTTCCGAACTCATCTTATTTTCAATAAAATCAGCATTTTCTTTTTTGTATGATATCTTTATTTCTACTTTATCAAATTCTGATTTTGCTAATACATAAATATCTGTTTTCGGTTCACCTTTCTGGCATGTAGGTTTTCCTGATAATATTACTTTGTAGTATTTATCATGAAAAATAAATTCTGTTCCTTCAGACATCAGATTTAGTATTTTTCTTTCTGCTTCTCCAAAATTCTTCATGCAAATCCCCTCCAACATTTATTTTTACCCTTCTGGTTTTCTTATTTAAAAAATAATCTTAGCATAAATGCTTCTTTTTCTCTAGTTCTTTTCTATTTCTTTTTAAATTAGTCTTTGTCACTCTATATTTTTTCTGCTATAATGTGCGTAGACAAAAAATTATCTATTATTCTTAATTTTATGGAGGACTTTAAAATGACAGTATTTAATACAAAAGGTGTCTGTTCTCGTTCTATTGAAATTGAACTCGACGGTGACACTGTAAAATCAGTAAAATTCAATGGCGGATGCAATGGAAACACTCAGGGTGTTGCTGCTTTGGTAAAGGGAATGAAAGTAGATGAAGCAATCTCCCGCTTAAAAGGAATTGACTGCGGTGGCCGTGGCACATCCTGCCCGGACCAGCTTGCTAAAGCATTAGAACAAATGAAAACCCAGAATGCATAAAGCATAGAAAAAGAGTGGTTCTGAATCCTTTTTTCAGAATCACTCTTTTTTTCTACCATCTCTTTTCAACTGCCGGACAGTGATTTTTCTTCATCACTGCCCGCATTTCCACGAAACACCCACAGATTCGACACATTCCACTCAGCAGATTATCACACTCCTTACATTTTGCAAGGCGGTTTTGATACTCCTCATCTTCTACTTTTAAGTCTTTGTCTATCTGTGCGATGTACTTTCGCAAATCTGTAAAATATTCGTTTTCATCCATATCCTGCAGAAGACATTTTCTACAGATTTTTCTATACGATGGCTCTTTCTCTATCTGTCCCATTTGTCACAAAGCGAATTAATCTGGTCTGCCAATCTTGCAAGATCCTTATTTGCTCCGCCCTCATTATGCCGGATAACTGCAAGCAGTCTGTGACCGGCAGCCACAAGTCTCGCATAAACACCAGATGCCTTGCGTGCTTTCGCTTTCTCCTTTGCATGTTCTATTATGATACCTTCGGTCTCTTTCTCCAGTACATTATTTGCCAAATCAAAGACCGTTCCACTAAACGGAGCGTAGGTATCATAGCCCAGTTCATTTTTCAGCCGTTCTGCAAAGAGTGTACAGACGGTATCTTCTCCATGTGTCACAAACACACGCTGTGGTTTTTCTTTAAATGCAGATGCCCAGCGCATCAATCCTTCATTATCTGCATGACCACTGATTCCCGAAAGTCTTACAATCTCTGCTGATACATGAATTTCTTCACCAAACAGTCTTACATCCTTTGCACCCTCCAAAAGTGCACGACCAAGTGTTCCAACTGCCTGATATCCAACAAACACAATCGTAGAATTTTCACGCCACAGATTATGTTTTAAATGATGTTTGATTCGACCGGCATCACACATACCACTTGCAGAAAGAATGACTTTATAATGTTCATCAAAGTTAATGGCACGGGATTCATCACTTGTAATCGAAAGCTTCAGACCCGGAAATGCAATCGGGTTAATTCCCTGATTCAAAAGCTCCATTGCCTCTTCATCATAGCAATCTACATAATGCTCTTTAAAAATATTGGTCGCCTGCACAGCAAGCGGGCTATCGACATACACATCAAAATCTGGAAATTCCGGAAGCAGGTTATCTGCCTTAATCTTACGAAGAAAATACAGCATTTCCTGCGTTCTGCCGACTGCAAATGAAGGAACAACAACATTTCCATGACGCTTAAAGGTTCGCCTTAAGATATCAACCAATTCCTGCACATAGTCTGGGCGCTCTCCATGACTTCTGTCACCATAAGTAGATTCCATGACTACATAATCCGCAGACTCAAGGTATTCAGGGTCTTTAATTAATGGCTGATCTGTATTTCCGATATCACCGGAAAATACAATCTTCTTCTCAACGCCATCTTCCGTAATCCAAATCTCAATACTTGAAGAACCTAATAAATGTCCTGCGTCCACAAAACAAACTTTAATTCCATCTGCAAGCTGAATTATTTTATGATAATCACACGGAACAAACTGCTGAATTACATTCAAAGCATCTTCCATCGTATATGCCGGAACAAACTCCGGCTGACCGTTTCTTCTTGCCTTACGGTTTCGCCACTCTGCCTCAAAGGTCTGAATGTGAGCACTGTCACGAAGCATGATATCACACAAATCGCAGGTTGCAGCGGTTGCATAAATCGGACCACGAAATCCTCTTGCATAAGCCAGAGGGAAATTTCCGGAATGGTCAATATGCGCATGCGTCAGCAAGGCAAAGTCTACATCCGACATCGGAACCGGTACATCCTGGTTCTCATACTGGTCAGGACCCTGTTCCATACCACAATCCACGAGAAATCTCTTGCCCGCAGCTTCTAAAAAATAACAGCTACCTGTAACTTCATGAGTCGCACCTATAAATGTCAACTTCATAAAAAAACCCCCTTTGCGGTTTTAATTCAAGCACTTTCAAGATAGTACTATTATACCGCAAATAGGGGGGGTTTGATAGTTTTTTCAGATTATTTTATAAAAGTTTATGATTTTTTCAAAAACAGGGAGGGCAAAATATTATTGAATCCAGATGCCGTTAGTAACTGGAACTTGAGATTCATAGGTACTACCTTTCTGTGCAACACATCCTACTCTTACTCGATAGTAATATCCACCTTTAACTTTTACATTATAACTACGAGACATAGAAGAGGCATTTGTTGCAGTATCACCATAAGTGCCACAATTTATCCACCCGCCATCATAGCGCTGTAAATACATCTTTACCGTCAATTTATCACAGGTTACATACGCAAGCGTTGCACCATAAATATTTACCGTTCGGTTTCCGATATTTGTAATTTTGGCAATTCCCTGGTCTAAAATACTTCCTCTTGCTACGTTCTGCCAAATATCCTCTGCTGATTCTTCATTTGTTAAAATAGATCCATCCACTTCTTTCCCTAAATCTTCCAATCCTGCTGCTGAAGCTGAAACAGAAGATATTGTCAAAAATAAGGATAACGCTAACATAGCTACTACTGATTTTTTAATCTTTTTAATTATTGTTTTCAAATGAAGTCCCCTTTCCAGATTAATATACTAGATTTGCAATAATTTCTTTTATTTCATCTTCTGTTATTTTTCCGGAAATTCTATAGTAGGTATTCTTATAATCCCATTGTGACAAATAACTTCCTGAATCGCTTGAATTCTCTACATTTATTTTCCATAATTCTGGAGTTATATTTGCCATATCACACTCAATATGTCCCAAATATTCTCCTTCATCATTTCGATAATTTCCACTTGATTCAGCATAATTTGTTTGTACAACAAAATACAAGTATATATCACCTATTTTATATTTTATATATACCGACTGAGCCACATCATCTATTTCATAAGAATCAAATTCCATTTGGTCTGGCATATATATAAACGTAGGTAATTCAACTTGCAATTTCTCTTCTATCTCATTTCTGGCTTCTTCTTCTGTTCTGTCAGTGATTAATCTATCTTCACCATTTTCTATTTCCGTATTTTTCTCATCCCCCAACACTTCATTCGCTTTATCCATAACATAGCTCCTGCCTCCTTGTGTGCTCATACTCACGCCGAACAATCCAAAGCAGGTTATCACAGCTGCGGCGGTCATGCCGAGGAATTTTTTGCTTATGCGGTGATTAAAGAACTTAACCACTTTTGTATTCTGATTTTCTTTTGTTTTTTCTTCTGTAGATTTGGTTTCATCTTGAATGCATTTTGTGTTCTTTTCTTCGAGCAGCCCCTCATCTCGAGCTTGGTCTACGAGTTTTTGGAACAAATTTTCTGATGGTTCTGGAACATTAAATTCTTCATCTGTTTCCAGTTTTTTCACTAGCTCATCTGCTTCTTTTCTGAACTGCTTTCCTGCCCAGGTACTGCTTTTTGTGCTGTTTTCTTCGTTTTTATTCATAAAAAATCCTTTTGTTTCTCGTAGGCGAAAACCCATTACCTTTAGATGTTGGAAGGAGTCTTGTAGATTTTCAGCTATCAATCTTAACTTTTGATATATTTTTGTATAGTGATTGATGATACTTCTCCTATGCTACAGACCAAACAACCATCAGGTCAAAATCTTCTTCTACTGTTTAGACAGAAAGTTTAAATATTTTTGCCATAAATAGTAAGCTGCCTGTTACTTAGTTATTTTTACTATATCACATACTCTATCTGTTGCATCGTAACTGATTAGAAAATATATATAGTATTTGTCAGTTTCCATAGCAATAATCACCCAATCGTTAATATTACATATATCGAAAATCTTTTGTTTTACATCATCAGAAATAAAGGTTTTGAGTATCTGTTCACAGTACTTTGTAACAAGAACTGTATGTATTTTCAAGCTATACTTGCGTCTGTTATGACGATTAGATTTATTGTCCATATAAATCATCTCAAATCTATTGTTTTTCACTAATAAGTATTATATACTATATCTAATGAAGCATCAATGAAAGGAGTACATCTATGGAACAAATAACTATTACAGCTAAAATACAAATCTCTGCTACTGCTGATGACAAGGTTTTACTTAATAAAACTATGTCTGTATATACTGACGCTTGTAATTATGTTTCAGACTATGTATTCTATACTCACGACTTAAAACAGTTTTCGTTGAATAAGTCTTTGTACTCTACGCTTCGTGAGAAGTTTGGACTTAAATCACAAATGACTCAGTCTGTATTTAAGACCGTCATTGCCAGATACAAGACTATTCTTGAAACTCAAAAAAAGTGGATTAAACCATCTTTCAAAAAGCCTCAGTACGACCTCGTTTGGAACAGAGATTATTCCCTTACACAAAACTGCTTTTCGATAAATACCTTAAATGGTCGTGTCAAGCTTAAATATTATGCTAAAGGTATATCTAAATATTTTGACCATACAATCTATAAATTTGGCACAGCCAAACTTGTAAATAAGCATAGTAAATATTTTTTACATATCCCTGTCACTTATGATATTGAAGAAAGTAATATCACTGATATCTGCAATGTTGTAGGCATCGACAGAGGTATCAACTTTGTTGTTGCCACTTACAATAGTAAACATAAGTCTGGCTTTGTCAGTGGCAAGACTATTAAACAGAAACGTGCTCACTATTCCAAACTTCGTAAAGAACTCCAAATACGGAATACTCCATCTTCAAGACGAAGAATTAAAGCGATTGGTCAGCGAGAAAACCGTTGGATGCAAGATGTAAACCATCAAATATCAAAGGCACTCGTTGAAAGTAATCCAAAACATACATTGTTTGTACTTGAAGATTTGTCAGGTATCCGCAATGCTACAGAACATGTCAAAACCAAAGACCGCTACATATCCGTATCATGGTCTTTCTATGATTTTGAACAAAAACTAATGTACAAAGCCAAACAAAATCAATCTTCTGTTATTAAAGTTAATCCAGCTTATACAAGTCAATGTTGCCCTGTTTGCGGGCACATTGAAAAATCTAATCGTAATAAAAAGATACATTTGTTTAGCTGTAAAAACTGTGGATACAAATCTAATGATGACCGTATTGGAGCTATGAACCTGTACCGTATGGGAATAAACTTTCTTGAAGAAAGTCAAGTACCTAGTACAGTTACAGTTGAGTAAACTCTACTGTAAAGGGCGTTGTCAACCGCCCTATGATGTAACGCCACGTTAAGTAGTAATACTTATCGAATTTTAAAGGTCGGAGGCTTACGCCGTTATTACGACCGGGCAGTTATAAGCCCACTACCTTTAGGTGGTAGGTAGTTGACGAATTTCCTATCTTTTCTTGACTTTTCACGACGACTGTATCATATTATCTAATAGACGCTGCAATGTCCGTCTTATGGAATGTTGTACATCGAAACATTGATTTTTGATTTATCAGGAGGTTCCAATGAAACATATTGTGCTCACCGGTGGCGGCACTGCCGGACATGTTACACCAAATATTGCTATGATTCCGAGACTGAAAGAACTCGGTTACAAGATTTCTTACATCGGTTCTTACCAGGGTATGGAAAGAAAACTGATTGAAGAAATGGGGATTCCTTATTACGGAATCTCTTCTGGCAAACTACGACGTTACTTTGATGTCAAAAACTTTACTGACCCTTTCAGGGTTTTAAAAGGTTTTCATGAAGCGAAAAAACTCATGAAGCAGTTGAAACCTGATGTTGTTTTTTCTAAGGGTGGTTTCGTTACCGTTCCTGTTGTTATTGCTGCAGGACGTCGAAAAATCCCTACTTTTATCCATGAATCTGATATGACACCTGGACTGGCAAATAAACTTTCCATTCCATTTGCCACTAAAGTGTGCTGTAATTTCCCTGAAACTGTCTCTGAACTTCCGGCCAACAAAGCCATACTTACCGGTACCCCTATCCGCCAGGAATTATTAAGCGGAAATCCCCAAAAAGCACTTGCCTTTACAGGTCTTTCCAATGAGAAACCGGTCATTATGGTCATCGGAGGAAGTCTCGGTGCCGTTGCAGTCAACAATGCAGTACGTGCCATTCTGCCTGAACTTTTAAAAGACTTCCAGGTCATTCATCTTTGCGGTAAAGGTAAACTGGACTCTTCTTTAACCGATACCAAAGGTTATGTTCAGCACGAATATATCAAAGATGAGCTTGCTGACCTTTTTGCACTGGCTGACATCGTCATTTCCAGAGCAGGTGCAAACGCAATCTGTGAAATCAGTGCACTGAAAAAACCAAATCTGCTGATTCCGCTTTCCGCCCGTGCAAGTCGTGGAGACCAGATTCTCAACGCCCGCTCTTTTGAAAAGCTTGGTTACAGCATGGTACTTGAAGAGGAGGAAATTACTAACCAGAAACTGTTAGAATCCATCCAGACTCTTTATCAGAACCGCGATTCGTATATTCAAGCGATGGAAAAAAGCAAACAAACGGATTCTATTGAACAGATTGTCCAGTTATTTGAACAGGCAGTCAACAAATAATTATTTCTCCTGTGCCGGCATTTGGCACAGGAATTTTTTTTGGAAATCTATCCACAAGTATTGTTCTGCCGGATTCACTGGATTCTGTTTTTATATATCCTCGTATTTGTCTCCATACGTTTTTTCTATCCACTTGTTCATCCTATGTTTTTTAACTCTTAAGTTTTCTATAGTCAGACCCAGAGCGGCCGCCATTTCTGCATCCGTTGCCTGTTCGTAAACCTGCATCGTCATAATTTCGTGCCACTGAGGGTTCCTGGCGTACAGCCTGTCCATAAATTCTGTCGTGAATTCCCGCTTGATAATTGCATCGAGCAGGTCTTCTCCTGTTGTTGCCTCTCTATGATAAATTAACCTTTCTGCGTGTTCCCCTTTTCCATTTTCACACGGCTGTTCAAGAACAGTCATCTCATGTTTACGATAACTTTTTTTGAGGAAATCCAACGCCTTTCTTCGAGCAGTTAATGCCAGCCATCCCGCATAGTCTTCAGGACTTACCTTGTTCCATTTCTGTATCAGCTTATGGAACACTTCCTGACAGACATCCTGCGAATCATCGAAATCTTTTAAGACATCATAAGCGGCTTTCATTACCAGTCGATAATACTTGTCATAAACTTCACGTAATTTTTCCTCTGTCATCTTCACCTGTTAATTCATCTGAATCTTGGAAATTTTTTCGAGGATTTCATTTTTATCCTCTTCTGTCAATTTCCCAGGAGTCCATGTCACTCCTACGTGGTCCTCATTATTTCTTGGAATCAGATGAATATGAAAATGGAACACCGTCTGACCTGCGGCTTCTCCATTGTTCTGTACAATATTATAGCCGTCACAGCCTAATACTTCAGTCATTGCGGTGATGATTTTTTTTGCCAGAACGATTGCTTTTCCTGCAAGTTCATCCGGAATTTCATATAGATTTGCATAGTGCTCCTTCGGTAAAATCAGCGCATGACCTTTACTTGCCGGTCCTAAATCAAGAATAACTCTGAAATCATTATCCTCATATATAGTTGCTGACGGAATCTCTCCTCCTGCTATCTTACAAAAAATACAATCTGACATTTTAAATCTCTCCCTTCTAGCTGTCATTGTCGAATTTTCAAATATTTTGTAGAATGATTTTATTTGCCTATAACGGTGCTACACTATCAAGAAAAAAAGAGGAGGTAACACCAAATGACAAAATCATCTGCTACTTCACAGATTGAAGGCAAAAATAAAACAATTGATTACAAAAAACTTTATCAGGAACAGGCGAAAAAACATCAACTGATGCTTTCTCAGATTTCCCACGAAATCCGTAATCCTGTTACACTTATCAACAGTTTTCTTCAGATTCTGGAAAAACAGCATCCTGATTTATCAGAAGACCAAAACTGGATTAAAATCCTGGAAAATATGGATTTTCTCAGAGGTCTGCTTGGTGAGCTTTCCAGTTACAATAATTCTCTCAGACTGAACCTTGAATCAACCAACGTCTATGCATTATTTGCAAATGTAATTGCATCCATTAATCCAAGTCTGGAAAAGAAAAACGTTTCTATTGCTTTTAATAAATTGTCTCCAATCCCTTTATTGTATGTTGACCACACCAAACTTCAGCAAGTGTTTCACAATCTGCTTCGCAATGCATTTGAAGCGGTTAAAGAGGGTGGTCATATCGTCTGTTCAATTGAATCAGACGGTACAGGTGTGACATTTAAGGTTACCGACGACGGATGCGGTATTTCTCCTGAATACCAGAACTCTATCTTTGAACCATTTGTCACTTATAAACCGGATGGCAGTGGTCTGGGACTTGCAATTTCAAAGCGGATTGCCGAAGCCCATAAGGGAAGTCTTGAATTCACCTCAAGCCCTGAAAAAGGAACTACATTCATCCTGAAGATTCCGATTCTGTGAAAGCAGAATCGTTGAAATCTTTGATTATTCTAAGTTACTCTGATTATTCTAATTACTCTTCATTCTGATTAGAATTTTTTAAGTCCTCTGCCATTTTTTTGTCCTCTGTAAATTAATACTGCAAGGACAAATCCACACAAGAATCCGCCAAAATGTGCGGCATTGTCAACTCCTGTGCTTGTTACTCCATGATATAAAGTTAAAGCTGCCAAAAATAACAGCTTCTTTGTCGTAAAATTTTCCAGTCTGCCTTTATTTCTGATTACTACATAAATCAATGCACCCACTACGGCAAAAATTGCACCGGATGCCCCGGCAGACACGACGTTTTCTCCTATTCGCACCTCTGACAGATAAGAAATCAGACTGGCTCCCATTCCTCCTGATATGTAAATGAACAGGTATCGTACCCTTCCTACCGCCCGTTCCAGACAATCTCCCAGAAAGAATAAAACCAGCATGTTGTTGCCCAGGTGCGTCAGACCAAAATGCAAAAACATACAGGTAAAAAAGCGATAATATTCATGCCCCTCCTGAATCAATGGTGTGTATGCCGCACCCCATTGAACCAGATGTTTTCCATCAAGTGAAGAACCTGTCAACTCTGTCAAAAAGAACACTACAATATTAATCAAAATAATCATTGTATTAACCGGCACTTCTTTTCTTCCCTTTAAAAATTGAAGGATATCGGGGTCAATTTTCTGTACTATCTTTTGCTTTTGCATCTTATTTTCCACCTTTGCAAGGTATAAATTTGCTTTTTTTCACTCTTTTTATACTCCTCCCCTCATTTTTTTTAATCCCCTCTTGGTTTATGCCCATTATACCATATTTTCCCTGTTTTGTGCGCTTTTTTCATCGCCAAAAAACGACACCTTTCGCCATTTTTTTGAAAAGGTGTCGTTTTTATAAATAATAGCTTGTCTTATTTTATTTTTCAAGAATTTTCTTTAAATCTTCTTCCGGTGTGCTGGTCGGTGAAATCTGGAAATTTTCTACCAGATAGTTTAATACGTTTTCAGAAACAAAAGACGGAAGTGTCGGTCCAAGGTAAATATTCTTGATTCCAAGGTGTAACAGTGTCAGAAGGATGCTGACTGCTTTCTGTTCATACCAGGATAATACCAGTGTCAACGGCAGTTCATTGACACCACATTCAAATGCTTCCGCAAGAGCCAGTGCCACTTTAACTGCGCCAAATGCATCGTTGCACTGTCCCATATCCATAATTCTTGGAAGACCTTCGATTGTTCCAAGGTCTAAGTCATTAAAGCGGTATTTTCCGCAGGCAAGAGTCAGAATAATAGAATCTTTTGGAGCTTCTTTTACGAAATCCGTATAATAATTTCTTCCCTGACGTGCACCGTCACATCCGCCTACTAAGAAGAAATGGCTGATTTTTCCGGCTTTTACAGCCTCAATTACCTGTGGAGCAGCGCCTAAAATTGTATGATGTCCAAATCCGGTTGTCAGTTTTGTTCCACCATTGATTCCGGCAAACTGCTTATCCTCAGAAAATCCACCAAGTTCAATCGCTTTTTCAATCACTGCGCCAAAATCTTTTTCTTCTCCATCTACATGCTGCATGCCTGGATAGGCTACCACACCTGTTGTAAATACACGGTCTGCATAACTTTCTTTTGGCGGCATAATACAGTTTGTGGTAAATAAAATCGGTGCCGGAAGATTAGCAAATTCTTTCTGCTGATTCTGCCATGCTGTTCCAAAATTACCTTTTAAATGGCTGTATTTGCGAAGTTCCGGATACGCATGTGCCGGAAGCATTTCTCCATGTGTATAGATGTTAATGCCTTTGCCTTCGGTCTGTTCTAAGAGCATCTTTAAATCTTTTAAATCATGACCGGAAATTACGATAAATGGTCCTTTTTCTACTTTTAAAGAAACTTCTGCCGGTGCCGGAATTCCATAAGTTTCGGTGTTTGCTTTATCCAAAAGTTCCATGCATTTAAAATTCACTGCACCGGCCTCCATTACGATACCAAGCAGATTTTCCATGGTGCGGTCCTGTCCTAAAGCTGACATTCCTTTGTAGAAGAAACGGTTCACTTCTTCATCATTATAGCCAAGCACCATTGCATGATAAGCATAAGCCGCAATCCCACGAAGTCCGAATAATAATAATGATTTCAAGGATTTGATATCCTCATCCGGCTCTCTCCATACTTTTTCCATTTCATAGATTTCCATGCGTCCACATGGAGCCTGACAAACTGAACATCCTGATGCGTAAACCTCTTTTTCTTTCAGGGCTGTTTCGATTAATTTTTCCAACGCTTCATCATCGAAGTTTACATTGGTAAGAGTTGCAAACAATCCTTCAATCATAATACGATTTGTCTTTTCAGATACGTTCTGTTCTCCGACTGCTTCTGCAAGCGCAACCAGACTTCCGGTTAATTTATCCTGAAGGAGTGCCGTTTTACTGCTCTTTCCACAGACTCCTCTTGCCCCTGTACATCCACTGCATCCTGCTCTCTGCTCACACTGGTAGCAGAACATTTCTTCTGTTTTTTCTATTTTGCTCATCTTCTATTCTCCTTTAGCTGTTTCACTTATTTTTTCAAATTTCTTGTTTCTATGGTTAGAATATACTATAATTAAAATAATTATTCTGTTGTACTTCCAACAAATTCAAGGAGTTTATTTATGGAAAAAAATAATAATTTAAATGAAGCTTTTTTAGAAGTGCTTGCGGAGTCTCCATTGTTTCATGAAATCGAAAAGAAAGAACTTCGTGCCATGTTAGTCTGTCTTGGCGGTCAGATAAAAGAATATAAAAAAGGGACTTCTATCTTCCGCTGGGGCGATACGGTTTCAAAAATCGGATTTGTTCTAAAAGGAAACGTGCACGTACTTCGGGAAACATACTGGGGAAAGGAATCTCTGCTTGGACGGATTGGTCCTGGTGATTTGTTTGGAGAAGTCTATGCCTGTCTACCGGATTTGGAATTTGACGGAACAGTTGTCGCCCAGACTGACTGCAGTATTTTATTTCTTAATTTAAACCGCACGATTACCACCTGTTCCTCCGCCTGTCATTTTCACACGCAGATGATTTCTAATCTGTTGCAGATTCTTGCACAGAAAAACATTGCATTTTCAAGAAAACTTGACTGCCTAAGTCACCATACCATCCGTGCACGACTTATGGAATATTTCTCAAAACAGGCACAGATTTGCGGAAATTCTTCTTTTTCGATTCCATTAAACCGGCAACAGCTTGCAGATTACTTGTGCGTAGACCGCAGTGCCATGACTGTAGAATTGTATAAGCTAAAAGATGAGGGAATTTTGGATTTTGACAAAAATAAATTTACACTTTTAGAATAAAAAAAGGAACCTTGTCACCAAGATTCCTTTTTTTAAACAGTTTTTCAATTTCAATTTCATTTTTAAGCTGTTGCTGTTTTACTTTCTTTTTCTGGTTTTTCAAGTAATTTCTTGATACCCTGAATTGCTACTAATACACCAAGGATTAACAGCAGAACTGCGAAGATAAGCTGTAAGCTGTTTCCAAGGTCTAAGCCTGTTGTCATAAATGCTTTGCTTAATTTTACGATAGTCATGCCAAGTGCTGTAAATGTAACAGCCATCATAAATACCATCGGTCCCCAAAGCATGAAGCCCTGACGTTTTGTTTTCTTTAAGAATACTGCGCAGGCTACCAGTGCCAGTACGGATAACAGCTGATTTGCTGAACCAAACAACGGCCAGATTTCTGCATATCCTACTTTTGTCAGAAGGTAGGCAAGTACCAGTGTAATGATAGTTGCAAAATATTTGTTTGTCACAAATTTTAAGAATGGGCTCATATTCTCTTCATCTACATCGGCATCAAGGAAGAATTCCTGGAAGGACAGACGACCAACTCTGGCTACAGAGTCCAGTGAAGTTAATGCAAATGCAGATACTGCCAGGTTAATCAAAGTAAATACCAAGGAGTGTGGCAGACCGATTACGGAAAGGAAGTTTGCGATTGCACCTGCGAAAATCTGAGGCTGAGTTGTCAGTCCCTGTGCTGCTGCTTCTCCTTTTGCAAAAGATGCAACTGCGATTAAGGCGATAACTGCAAGCATACTTTCCATTAACATTGCTCCGAAGGATACCGGAAGCATATTTTTTTCATTTTTAATCTGTTTGGAAGCAGTACCGGAAGAGACCAGTGAATGGAAACCGGAAACCGCACCACAGGCAATTGTTACAAATAAGATTGGGAACATGTACTGTCCGTCTACGTTAAAGCTTGTAAATGCTGCAAGGTTACAGGATGGATTTGCTACGAACACACCAACAACCGCACCGACAATCATGAAGATTAACAGGTAGCTATTTAAGTAATCTCGTGGCTGAAGCAGTGCCCATACCGGAGCAACACTGGCAATCATGATATATACAAAGATGATGATGTGCCATGTTCCAAGGCTTAAGTACATCGGGAAGTTTAATCCCAGTGCAATTGCTACTACTAATAATAAGACAGCCACCGCTGTATTCACCCATTTGTTAAATCTTGTGTATTTTAAGAACATTCCCAGTCCAACGGCTTCTAAGATAAACAACATAGAAGTGGTTGCAACTGCACCGTTAGCTACTACTTTTGTTACTTCTCCGGCTTCGTTTGCTGTAAATCCGTTAAATGTTCCGGCTACAACATCGGCAAATGCCGCAACAACCAGAATACAGAATAACCAACAGAATAACAGGAATAACTTCTTACCTAATTTTCCAATATATTCTTCGATGATATAACCAATTGTACGACCTTTATTTTTTACAGATGCATACATGGATGCGAAATCCTGAACAGCACCAAAGAATACGCCACCAATTAAAATCCAAAGCAATACCGGAAGCCATCCAAAGATTGCTGCCTGAATCGGTCCATTGATTGGACCTGCACCTGCGATAGATGCGAACTGATGTCCAAATACTACGTTTGTGTCCGCCGGCACATAGTCAACTCCATCTTCCATTTCATAAGCAGGAGTTTTTGCGTTTGGGTCGATGCCCCATTTGTTTTGAAGATAACGACCATACAGGAGATATGCACCTCCGAGTACTACAATGGCGATTACCATCATTAAGATTCCACTCATAGCTCTTTCCCTCTTCTCTTAAATTTATTTTTTACCAAGTTTTGAAAATAGAAATAAATTTATCTATAAAAAAACGCCCTTGCTATCCTCTCGGATAACAAAGGCGGAATTTTCTTTCCGTGGTACCACTTTGTATTATTGTACCTATCGCTAACTACAATCTCTTACCACTGTCTTTTTTAACAGTCTCTTCTGTAACGTGAAGCCCACGTCCCTGCCTACTTTCAAAGTTTTCAAAGCTTTTCAATACTTTTAATCTCTCAAAGCTTTCATTTCAGCGGGATGCTCTAGGGTGATGTCACAAAACACTTTCTACCGTTTCACACCTGCCAACGGCTCTCTGGATTCCAGTTCTCTTTTGTGATGTATCCCTTTCACTGCATTTCCTTTTCTTAACTTATGTTATGTTTTACTCTTTTTTTATTTAAAATACAAGAGTATTTTTGAACATATTTTATAGTTTCGTCGATTTATTTTTGTGCAGTTTTCAGATAACACCTTTTATTTTCTCCAATTTAGCAATTTGATAGCTGTTTTTGAATTTAATTCCAGTCATCTTGTTCTTCTGCTTCCTGCACTTTTTTTAATTTTACTTCTTTTTGTTTTTTATTATTATGACTGTTTCGGATTGCAAGCACAACAACCACAATCAGGATAAGCACAGCCAGCGCAATCAGGATTCCCGCCATCTGTCTCAGCTTAGAAGTCTCCTGCTGTGGTGCACTGTTATCTACACTCTGCGCATCTGTTAAATCAAACAGGGTATTTTCTCCCTGCTGATATCTTTTATAACTTTCAAGCGCATAAAGCGTCTGATATCCTGCCATTGCATCTGGTGCATTTTCATTTTCTGCCAAAGAATGAGCCATTCCTCCATTCTCTGTCCGAAACTGTAAGATTCCGTCTAACAGACTGTTTTCCTCTTTTAAGAAACGGGCATCTTCTAATGGATTGATGTCATTACTGCATACTGCAATCAGCGTCCAGTCTGTACTTTCTACACTTTCTACACCCATAGATGGCATTGCTCCATCTGCCTGCTGCTGACTGGAAAGCCAGGAAAATCCATTTTCAATTGCCGTACTTACTTTTTCCTCATCTTTATACGGAGCCAGTGCTGTGAGTGCCATTGCTGTGATATCCACATCGGAATCTCCATCTGTGGAAAGTGAAAATCCTCCATCTTCCTGCTCTTTTTCCAGAATCGCATCCACTAATTTTTCACGATTCCAGACAGCATCTTCCGGTTCTTCATAATCTTTACTGTCTAATGCAAGCAGTGCCCAGATATAACCATTTGCCCCCTGTACTCCAGGGTCTTGATTTTCAAACACACAGTCAAAAATCCCATCTTCTACCAGATTGATTTCTTTTTTATCTTTATCTGTGCCAAAAGCAAGGGCATCTCCCCCACAGGCATTTATTGTCAAAATTTCCCGGTAAAAATCTGTCGGATTCATGTGCTGTTCTTCCACTGTTTTTGTAATATCATCTTCATATAGTGTTTCTATTTGATCCTGCAGTGCACTAAGATAACCATTTTGATTATCCGGCTGTTCCATTCTGCTGACTGTAAATGCAAGCCAGTCTCCTGCTGAAGTTCCCGCACTCTCCAGTACTACGCCATCCAGAAGATTTTTCCCATCAATTCCCATCTGGTCTTTTTCCCAGGAAACAATTCCATCCTGAATGGACTTAATTTCATCCACCTGATACTTCTCGCTGTCTGCCTGTACCGGTACTGCCCCTCCTACAAACAGCACTCCTGTCATAAGCAGAGTAAACATTGATTTTTTCATAAATAAGTTCCTCTTTTTATTTTACACATACTATTTATCAATACTTCAATAAAATTTTCTTTCGTTTCTTTGAGCCAATTACCATGAATCCAATACCTGCAAGCACCAGAATCACAAGTACACCAAGCACCGCACATAAAATCTTTACTACCCTGTAATTTTGTGCTGTCGGTACACTGCTTTTTGCCGTGTTTTCTTCTCCATTCTGCATGCTTACACCGGCATCTCCTTCTTCTCCTGACAAAAGTGCAGTTTCATTTTCTGCCGAAGTTTCTTCTCCATCCGCATTTCCTGCTTCCTCTGTCTTCACTTCTTGATTCTCTTTTGCAGTCTCTTCAGTTTTCTTTTCCTGTGCCTGCTCTCCGTTATTAGCATTACCTGATTTTTCTGCTGCATTTCCTGATCCAGTTGCATTAGAGCTTCCATTTTGTTTCGCATATCCACTCTCATGCGCACCTGCATGAGAATTAGCTGTTTCTCCTGCTGCCGCAGTATTTTTTATCTGGCTGGTTTCATCACTCTTGTTTAAGCCCTGATAAGCGGATTCTGCCTTTTCCAAATCGCTATAATTTTCCACCAGTGATTTTTGTCTGTCACTTAAACTATTGTAAGCATTTCGAATTTGCTCAAGCAAAGAACCACTCTCTTTTGTCACCACTCCGATTTGAGAAATCTTTGTGCTGACCTGATGCGCCGCTAATAAATCAGAATAGTCCCGATAGGCATCTTCTAATACCGAATAGTTGCTGACTAATTCCTGCTGTTCTGCGGTGAGTGCATTATACGCTTCGATTGCACGGGTAATCGCGCCGCCTTTTTCAAGCGTCACTTCTCCGATATTTTTAATTAATTCAATGACCGGACTTACCAAAATCAGGTTCTGATACGTCGCTTTTGCATTTTGAAGCTGCTTATAATTTGTCACTAATTTCTTCTGATTGTCCGTTAAGGCATCGTATAACTGCTGTGCCTTATAGATGGCATCTTTACTATTTAAGGTAATTGTTCCGGTCAAAATCGCAGAGATTTCAGCGGAAACTTCCTGTGCCTTTAACTTATCATAAGTCTGTTCCGCACGATTCAGATATTCGGGATGTGCCACAAGGCTCTGCTGTTTTTTTGTGAGCGTATCATAAGCTTTTCTTGCCTGTAAAATCGCATCTTTTTTGTCTATTGTCACAGGTTCAAGTTTATTTATCAACTCATCCACTGCTGATGCTGCCTTTTTATCAGCTTCATCCGCTTCACTTTCTTCTAACAGGCGGGCATATTCTTTTTCTGCCGATTCTAACACATCATAATTGCTGACCTTTGCTTTTAACTCTTCTGATAATTCATCATAAGCACTTCTTGCAAGATTAATGTAAGTCTTGCTCTCTAAATTGACCGTTCCTATCTGATTAATATAAGCTTCTACCGCAGAAATTTTCTCCTGATTTTCTTTCTGGGTTTTCTGCTCATCTGTCTCAAGACGGTCAATTCTGGATTTCACATCGGCAAGTATCTGATTTACTTTTTCAACACTGTCTGCCTGATGCAGATATTTCACTCCATCGGAAACATAAGTTTCAAGCTGAATTTTTTCCGCTTCACGATATGCAGTTTCATCCGCATAATTCTGCAATTCTTCAATTGCCGATGCAATGGCTGATTCTAACTGTTTTTGTTCGGCTTCTTTTAAGGTTTCGATTTCATAAATCTTCTGCTTACTGTCTGTCAGAATTTCATTCATTTCATCCATACTCTTTGCAGACTGTAATTTTTCGACGCCTTCTGCTATCAGAGCCAATACCTGTACCCAGTTTTCTTCTGTATATTCCTCTGCTTTTACAAAAGTCTGTAAATCTTTGACTGCCCCTGCACGGAACTCTTCGAGATTTAATTCCCATTTTAAAATCGGAAATCCATCCTGTGTGTTCATATAATCTTTGATAAAATGATTTCCCGATGCAAGCAGTGCATTTAAGAAACTCTCTGTTTTCATCTTATCCGCTTCCAGATATTCCCCGGTACTTGCACTTCCGTTTAATAAACCAACTAACGGAAGGGAGGCATTTGCCGGATTTTTGAGCGCCGTCAGATTCGTATAGGTTCCATCTAACATTGCTCCAAAGAGTGCCCCGATACATTTTCCACTGATATTCAGGTTCACATCTCCAATGTTATAGCAACAGGAAATCTGTGAACCGCCTGAGGCACCGGTCATAACACCAATCAAACCGCCGGCATAAGAATTTGCCAGTACATCTCCGGTATTATAGTTGGATGTCACTGCGCCATTACTTCCACTCATACGTCCAACCAGTCCGCCTGCACAAAACTCTACTTCAACACTGCCACGGTTGACGCTCTGGCGAACACTGACAGAATTTGCCATATCTCCAATAATTCCTCCGGCATAGAACTGGATTCCTCCGGCACTTTCCAGACTGACATTTCCTTTATTTGAGCACTGGTTCACCCACATCTTATCTGCATAACCGACAATTCCTCCGACTGCTGAACGGTGACGTTTTGCATTTTTCACCTGAATCTGTACTTCACTGTGACAGTTTCGGATATAATTTCGCTGACTTTCATTTTTTCCGTGCATGTATGCCACAATTCCTCCGGCATAAGCAATTTTTTCGCCGCATTCAATGCTTCCCTTTACGGTAAGATTTTCAATGCTTTGCTTTTCGTCGCCATATACGATACCAAACGGACCAGCGTATGTGTCGCCGCTTTCGATTCTAAACCCACGCACAACATGATCCTGTCCATCAAAACTTCCGGTGTATGGAATCTTAGAACTGCTTCCGATTGGTGTCCAGTTGTGATTTCCAAGATTGATGTCATCGCACAGTTTTGCATTTGCTTTCGCCCCTGTTACGCCGGAATTTACCAGTTGTGCAAACCAGGCAAGCTCCGCACCGTTTGAAATCTGATAGTATCCTTCTGCAAATTTCGGTTCTTTTGTGCTCTTTCCGTCCCATGCACCTTCCTGCGGAATAGTATTTAAAATCTCATCGATTTGTTTCTTTGCCTCAGCAAGGGCAGAAGCGACTTCTTTGCTGGTTTTCGCTGACTGAATCTGTTTTTCTCCGTCTGCTTTTGCCGTTTCGATTTTATTTTTCCAGGTTTCCTCAACCGTAACATCCGAAGCATAATTTTTTAGTTCTTCGATTGCAGACGCTTTGATTTCTCCTAACTTTGCACTTTCGGTATACTCGATGGACAATTCATTCAAACGGTCTTTCGCAGTTTTTAATAACGCTTCGACGTCGGCAATGGTCAGGGCATTTTCGATTTCATCTTCAAATTGTTCTTCTGTCTGTTTTAGCTCGGCAATCTGTTCCTCACTCCATTTTTCACTGCCCTGTAAGAGTTCTTCCTGATACTGTGCAAGCTCTAAGATTGCATTATTTCTTGCCTCTAACAATTTGGAATCGACTTCCGAACCAGGTTTGATTTTTTGAAGGGCTTCTCTTGCCTCTTTCATGACGCTGTCCAAATCATCCTGAGTCACAACCGAATCAATTTTCTCTAAATAATTTTCCACTGTCTGTTCGATTAAAATATAAGTTGTTCCATATTTCTTCTTATTTTCCTCGCTTTGCCAGCCCTGTAATTCTTCAATTGCAGAATCAATTTTGCTCTTTAAATCCGTCGTCTGTTCCTCAAAAGCCAGCTTAGGATACCCGCCTCCCGCATCAAAAATACTTGCTTTAATAAAAGCAGAACCAAGTTTCGTTATCATTTTCTGGCTTTTCATTGTTTTTTCGATATAAAGACCCGTCTCGTCAATAATTTCTGTCGTTTTATCTTCTTTAAAAGAGTATAAATCCAGATTGTAGGAAGAATCAGCTCGAAGTGCATACACTCGTCCGATTTTTCCACTTTTAAAAATACCGATAATTGCGCCTCTGTATTCAAAGGTTTTATTCGTATAGACTGCAATGTTATAGGCATTTTTAATGACTGGCTGTGCCGGATTCTCTTCTTCTTTGGTATCGGTATAACCCAGTTTACCGACGATTCCTCCGACAATCGTTCCCGTATAGGAAACCAATCCTCCAAGTTCTCCCTGATTGTAAACATTTTGAATCAGACATTCTTTTACCGTTCCATCTGCATAGACACTGCTTTCATTGACACCACCGGCAATTCCTCCAATCGTATCCACTCCGCTGATTTTTGCTTTATTGTAACAATTCTGCACCGCCGCGCCCTGATAGACTCCTCCGGCAATTCCTCCAACCGAATAATACCCCTGCACTGCTTCTTTATTTTCGCAGTAACGAATGACTGCATTTGGTCCGACTTCCATTCCGGCAATTCCACCGATGTTATGCTGCGCAAATCTTACCTTGGTAGAAAGCGTTCCATTATTGACACAACGTCTGACTGTCCCGGAACAGATTCCGACAATTCCACCTGCATTACGACGAAGGGCTTCTCCTGCCATCGTGGTTTCCGTATAGTTGGTACAGCCGGATATGGTTCCGCTTTTTAAATAACCGGCAATTCCTCCGCTTCCGATATAGAGTTTTTCATACTTTCCCTCGGTCTTATAAGCCGCATAATTATTATGAACTTCTCCGGATACTTTTACATTGGAAATGGTTCCACCATCAACAACACCAAATAATCCGGCATAACGCACGTCTGGATTTTCTTCTGAAATCTCGGCATCTAAAAAGTATACCGTATATCCATTTCCGTTAAATGTTCCTTTATAGGCATGTTCGGCAGTATCGCCAATCATCAGCCATTTATTTTGAGACGTTCCATCACCCAGATAAATTTTATCCGTCAGTTCTCCGTTTATCGAACTTGCGCCGTCATTTACTTTCTTTGCAAACCACGCAAGCTCTGCTCCGTTTGAAATCTGATACGTTCCATTTTCATCGGTTTTTGGAACTTCGGTTGTCTCTCCATCCCAGGCATTCATAATTTTTGCTGCCTGTACTTCTCTTTGTCCCATGACAGGAACCAGAGTCATACTAACTGCCAGGGCAAGTACCCATGCCAGCAGTTTCTTTCCATAACTTTTCTTTTTCATTTTGATTCCACCTTACAGGAAATAAATAAATTTCAACTGGAATCGTTCCAGCCATCCTGCTTCTTTGTAAACTTTTTCCCAGACCTTATTCTTAAATTCCATAACAAAATCTCTCTGTTCTTTTGCTATGCTGTGGCTGCTGTAAACGGCTTCCTGTCTGATATCTACCACCTTGGTATATTCTATTTTCATTTCTTCATCAAACAAGCTTTCTATCTGACTTCCATAACGGTACAAAGAAGCATTTCGCACTTTCAAACCAAAGACTGCTAAAATATTCATGGTATATTCAAACAATGCATTGACTGCCTGATTATAATCTTCACTGTCAAATAATTGTTTTATCTTCTGACAGCGAATCCGCTCACGGATGATTTTTACAATAATTAAAATCAAAAACAAGGTAATCAGTACAATCAAGATACCAAGAAGCATTTCCAGTATCAAAATCCAGTCAATCTCATCTTCCTCTTCTTCCGGTTGTTCTTCGTCTTCAAGATTATCCTGTTCATCCTGCTGTTCCTGCTCGTCATCTGCTCCGATACCCGAAGTAATTCCCGAGATATCCTGATAATCTTCTGCGGTCTCCATAATTCCAAGATAGGAAGGAGTCGATTCAAATGGAAGCCAGCCAACCCCATCCTGATAATATTCCACCCATGCATGTGCATGCGTTCCATCTACGGTATAAGACTCTCCGGCTTTCATACTTTTGACATCGTCCGGTGTAATCACATACCCCTCGACATATCTTGCTGGAATTTTATAATACCGGAACATCAATGCTGCCGCTGTCGCATAATGCACGGAATAACCTTTTTGGGTATTTTCAAGAAAATTCGTTAAAAAATCCAAATCTCCGGTTTCTTTTTTGATTTCTTCACTGTAAGTACAGCGGGAACTCAATACATATAAAATATTCTGTTTCGCCTTTGTATAATCAAAATGAGTACTGCCATTTGCAAGGGTATACTCTCCAAGTACCTCTTTTAATTCTGTCTCAACAGACTCTGGGAGTTCCAAATTGGTCTCATAGACATATTGATTATAAAATGCTTCTTTTTCACTGTACGCTTTTCCCTCTTCATCCAGATTTTCTGTATCTGCAAGTTTTGCGGTAAGAGACGGATATTTTTTAATCTGATTTTCCAACGCCGTATAAGTATATTTTCGCTGTCCCTTTAAGCCTTTCGCAATAACACCTTCATCTCCGATTTGATTTTTATCAGGCGTTGTTCCGGTAAGTTCATAAGGTGTGTACAGATAACGGCTGTCCTCTTTTAAGTTTTTTATGGTGACAGTATTTTCCGGTTCTTCTTTTGTCGTCTCATCTAAAGCTAAAGATGCAAGCGGTAAGGTTTCCTGTCCGAAAAATCTATCCTGATGCAGCCAGTAAAATAAATCCGAAGCGTTATAAAGTACTTTTTTATCGGTTGTTTCCCAACCATGTTTATTGTAAACACTGCCGGTGTATCCTCTTAAATAATAAGACTGTGGGTCGCTCATTGTCACTTCAAGCACCGCATCATCTTTTAATTTCAAAGAAGAAAGTCCTTCAAAATCTCCTTTTGGCATCGCATCATAACTTCCACCATACCGCCAGTCTTCTATTTTTTCTTTTATCGAAGCTTCTAACTTGCTGACTGTTTCATTTTTGGAGTATTCTTTTTCGGGCACAAGCAGCATGAAAATAAGTGTTGCAAACAAAATCATACCTGCTGTAAAACAGGCACTTTCTATTTTTAAGGCACTTTCTTTGCTTCCGGTTTCCTCTTTTCGATGCATCCGAAACCATATCAATAACAATGCACCTGAAAATACAACATTGAAAACAAACGATGGACCAAATCCGAGCACAATCTGTAAAGTTATCCACATAAGTCCAATCAGACCGGTTATCCACCGGTTTTCCATCTTGATAAATACGGTACTTATCTTTTCGATAACCACAACCAATACCGCCATCGTAACCGAAAGTTTCCACTTGTCTGACAGATCTCCATCTGATACCGGATACTGCGGATAAATATAAGGAAGATGCTGTTTGATTTCATCTAAAATCTGGTTTAAAGACAGATTCCATCCATCCAGTATCGTTTTATGAAAGAGGAGAAGCACCAGTATCAGCACCAAAACTTCTGCAAGCAGTGCATATTTTTTCAGTTTTCCTTTCCACTCAGCTTCAAAAGAAAGATACACCGCAAACACAATTCCTGCAATGGCAGGCAGTGCATTTACCTTTATTCCAAACATGTTGCAGACGGCGATGCCTGTCAACATTGCAAATATCCACACCAGCAGTCCGTCTATGAAATTTTCTATTCTTTTTTGTTTTTGATTTTTTTCTGTCTGTACAGCAACAAGCAGAATTCCTGTACTGTTTTTTTGATTTTTTTTCATGAATCGAACCACCTATAATTTTTTCTCTTGCTTGCGGCATTTTCCACCTATATTTCAAGATATGAGAGTTCCGCTTCGGCATTTTCTGTCGATACGGAAATCACATGCGCCCCTTCCTCTGTAAATTCGCCTCTCGGCTCTTTCTCACAAATCACTTCCGTCACCAGACACCGTTCTGCCAAAGCCGAGGCATCTGCCGTCAGATATGGAGTGAATAGCACCAGATGTGCAAACTCACATTGTTCTCTCTGTTCCATGTAATGACCGAGAACCGAAGTTCCATCTTCTCCCGGAACCGCTGAAAGAAGTTCCGGAAGTATCATTGTAAATTCTTCCAGACTGTCAATTTCCGCACTGCTGTAAGTCTGCTCTTTATGGTTGTACCAGCCAATACTATGTACAATCTGCTGTTCACACATTTCCTGTGAAACCGATACCAGACATTCTACCAGCTTTTCCATCTGCGATGGAAATTCTTCGCTTTTTTCCGGATATCCGGTCTCTAGTAAAAGTAAAATGGTATTCTGCACCGGGAGTCCATAATCTCTTACGATTAATCCATCTAATTTTTCTGAAAGTTTCCAATGTATCTGATGAATGTGGTCACCTGCACGATATTCTCTGACTGCAAATGTTTCACTTGGGTCAAATCCGGCTTTGCTCATGGAATATTCTTCGGCATCTAGCACTGCATTTTCCCCATAAACCACTTCCACCTGAAGTCCAAAAGTATTCGGAGTAATCAATGTCATTTTTTCAGAATCTGCTGGAATTTTTGTTTTTCTAAGTCCAAAATAATCCAGTACCAAAAATCCTTCTAAGCTCAGACAAAGTTTTCCGCAGTGCCTGCTTTTTAATTGTAACTGCTGAAGTGTTTCTGTTTTTGCGGGAGCAGAAGCTAAAATCTCATACTTTTCTGCCTCTCCTGTCAGCAGGTTTTCGCATTTTATCTTTGCAATTATTCTGTCAAAGGGGAACAAACCTGTATTCTTAATCTTTAACATGGCTGTCATGTCTTTTTGTTTTTCACCCAGATTGTCTATGCCTAAAGTTCCGAAAAGTTTTTTTGCACAAATCTCTGCCCCTATCATTTCAACAATCGGAAGCACCAGTGAAATTGCCAACAGCCACAGCCCTGCATAACTATCTGTAAATACATAAAACAACACGCATAAAATCAGTTCGAGTCCCCATAGAATCCTTGATTTTGCCATAGTCTCTCCTATCGACCGTTATCCGGCGATTTTGTCTGTTTTAAAACTTCTATTAAAACATCCGAAGCCGAAAGTGCTGCAATTTTTGCCTTTGGATTTAAAATAATACGATGCGCACAGACGTCCAAAAAGACTTTCTGCACATCTTCCGGGGTAACATAATCTCTTCCCTGTACATAAGCTCTTGCCTTGGCAAGTCTGGTCACCGCAAGTGCACCTCGAGGACTGACTCCTAAACGAACCATCTCCTGTTCTCTGGTATTCATTGCCAGAGAGGTAACATATTCTAAAATTTTATCTTCGATGTAAATCTGTGTGACTTCATCCTGCATTTCTAAAATTTCATCGGTTGATGTCACCTGCTCTGCCTTATCGAGTGGATTCTCTGTCTGACGGTCACGCAGGATATTGACCTGACTTTGAAAATCCGGATATCCCATTTCCATACGAATCATAAAACGGTCTAACTGTGCCTGTGGCAGCAGCTGAGTTCCTGCAGAACCAACCGGATTCTGGGTTGCAAGTACCACAAACGGTTTTGGCAATTCATGCGTCTCTCCATCTACTGTCACCTGTCCTTCCTCCATAACTTCCAGAAGCGCAGACTGCGTCTTACTGGAAGTACGGTTAATTTCATCCGCAAGCAAAAGATTTGTCATAACCACACCTGGCTTATATTCAAATGTTCCACTTTCTTTATTATACATTGAAAATCCAATGATGTCAGACGGCACAACATCCGGTGTAAACTGGATTCGATGATAATCCAGACCTAATACTTTAGAGCATGCAAGTGCCAGCGTGGTCTTTCCCACCCCAGGTACGTCATCCAACAAAATATGACCTCTTGATAAAATTGCCATCAATGTCTTTTCCAGCACCGCTTCTTTTCCCACGATGATTTTATTTAATTCTTTCAGAATTTCTTCTGTTTTTGTATTCATCTATTCCTGCCTCTCTTTTCCTGATTCTTTATTTTTCTGTTTCTTTTACCATTCTTTGCCATAATTACCCTGAACATTTCCGTATACACCTTCATTTCCATACTGACCGATATCCTTTCCTCCTGCCAGGGTGTAACGGACACGAATTTCATCTCCGTCAGAAAGATTTCTGCTTGCCATTCCTGTTCCGACATAATAATTATTGACACAGACCATCCAGCCTGACCATTGTGCGAAATCTTTCTCCCATAAGGCATCGGTCTGATAACTTCCGGTCCAGCCCATTCCGTCATCAATAATCATCTGTTTCAACTCCTCTGGCACATGAAGACCATTTGTCATTCCCGGCTTTTTGATTCCGGCAAGATAATAACTATTGTCCACACTTCCTGTAATCATAGAAGTAAAACTATATTCAGCAAGCTGTTGTTCGACTAACTGTGCCAGCGTGGTGTTTCCATCTATTGTTACTTCATGACGTGGAATCAACATTCCAAGACCGACTGTTCCGGCTTCTAACTGGAAGGTAACGGTAATCTGGGACGGATTATAAAGTACTGTATAGGTCTTCGTCGTCTCATACTGCTGATTATCTTTTACGGAAATGACAACTTCATTTTCGCCCTGCTGTAGATGCAGAAGATATTCATAAGCAGTTCCGGAACGGCCACGATATTCTACTTCTTCTCCATTGACGTAAATGTGCATGTTGTCTGCACTTAATACACCACCGCCACCACTGATTTCTTTTGCCGAAACATTCAAATCCACATATTCGGTATTATATTCCGATTTTAAATTATGTTCCACAACCGGCGCCATATTAGATGGTGTCTCACCGGTTCGGTTAAATTCGATATTCCAGGTATAACTGCCCGAATTTCCATTGGAATCAATAAATCCAACCGCAATCGGTGTCTCCCTGTCTGCATACAGAGAAATTGTATACCAGCCATTTGAATTGGCAGACGGCGAGTATGTTCCACCTCTGCTGTCCCCGCAGACCACACTTGTAATTTCTTCTTTTCCGGTAATCTGACTGTGATTGAAACGGAAACGAAAACTATTTGTATTATTTTCATATCGAAACGTCTGAGAACCTCCGCTCATCTGCGGGGTAATCGTACTCGAATTTTTTTCACCCTCAAGCGTCAAAGTAAAATCGTCCGCCTGTTTTTGAGAATCATAGTAAATTGTATAATTCTCTGATACCGTTGCTGTTCCGGTTCCCGCAATTAATGTAAATACATTCTTTCCTTCACTTAAAGTTTCTGTATAAGCGGTATCTCCATCGGTCGATTTTAGGGCTTTTTCACTATTTCTTCGGATGATTAATTTTACCCGCTCTGTTCCTTTTAAGGCATAAGCGGTAAAATCAAGCTGTTGTTCCTGCACCGTCTGTCCATCTAATGCTTTTAACTCATCGGCAATAATCAAAATCTGATTGAATGGATTGTAATAAATCGTATAGGTTGGAGAAGAGACTCGGATGTTGCTCCATTTATCACGAAATGTCACATAAACTGTAACTTTATTTTCACCTTCAGAAAGAGTAATGCTTCCGTTATAATTCTGCTGATTCCCATTTATGTCAACTACCGTACTAATCACAGAAAGTTTGGAATGATACGTAATCGAAAATGGATATTCTGCTTCCGTTACAACTTCGTTTTTCAAACTTGTCGTAAAATACGCTTCGGAATTTTCCGGTGCTACCACAATCTGTTTTCCATCTTTCTGGCTGTCCCCGTCGCCGTCTCCTTTTCCGTTGCCATTGCCACCGGTTCCCTGACCACTATTTCCGGAATTTCCATTTCCTCCATTTTGACTGTCACCGCCGGATGGTCCTGTACCGGAATTATTTTTTGTTTTATCTTTTTTTACAATTGGAAGCAAGCTGTCAAGTTGTTCCGAATTACTGTCAAGAGGAGTCTGTGAAACCTGCTGCTGTTCCTCAGAAGTTTGCTGTTCCTGTGTTTCTGTAGAATTATCCGAATTCTCTTCTTGATTTTCTTCCTGCTGTTGTTCTTCTTGCTGCTCCTCGTCCTGATTTTCTTCGTCTTGTTCTTCTTGTTGCTCCTCTTCCTGTTCTTCTTGATTCTCTTGATTTCCCGTATTGATATTGGCATTCTCCACACTGTCCAGAAGTGACTCATCCATGGCCAGACTGGAGGAGGTCACATACATACGGGATGGGTCTGCATTTTCTTTTTCCATAGGATTTTCCGGTGCTGCCTGATTCTGTGTCACAGATACGACAAAAAGCAGCAGAACCAAAATCACTGCTGCTACGGTCATAAATGGTTTTTTTATTTTTTTCCAGAAATTCCGTAAATTCATATCTTCTACCTGCTCTTTTTATATAGAGAAGAACAGACCCCTGTCGCCAGGGTCTGCTCTTCCTTTGTTTTATTACTGTTTATTACTGTACTGTTTTTTTGTAACACATTGATTTTCTATCAAATGTTAGCCTGTCCGTACACTAATTATCTGCTTCTTGTGCGTACACCGGATGCATTTACATAGTAGTTTCCAATCCATGTATTGGTTTTCATAGCACCATCATTGGCTCCGCCAAAGTAGTACCAGTTTCCGCCAATCTTCTGCCATCCGGTTTTCATAACACCATCATTTGCTCCACCGAAGTAATATTTCTTTCCGTAGATGGTCTGCCAGCCGGTCTTCATTGCTCCATCATTGGAATGACCCAGCCAGTAATATTTTCCATAAACTTTCTGCCAGCCGGTTCTCATTGCTCCGTCGCTTCCAAGCCAGTAATACTTGTTGTAAACTTTCTGCCAGTGTGTTTTCATAACGCCGTCCGTTCCAAACCAGTAGTATTTACCATCTACTGACTGCCAGTAAGTCTTCATTGCGCCATCGTTTCCAAGATAATATTTCTTGCCATCGATCGTCTGCCAGCCTGTCTTCATTGCTCCGTCGCTTGCATTTCCAAGATAGTATTTCTTGCCATCAACGGTCTGCCAGCCTGTCTTCATCGCTCCATCATTGGCATTTCCAAGATAGTATTTCTTGCCGTAAACAGTCTGCCAACCGGTTCTCATTGCTCCGTCGCTTCCAAGCCAGTAATACTTGTTATAAACTTTCTGCCAGTATGTCTTCATGATTCCGTCAGTTCCAAACCAGTAGTAATTTCCATCTACTTTATACCAGTAAGTTGCCTGTGTACCATCTTCTTTGTAGTAATATTTCTTACCGTCGATGGTCTGCCAGCCTGTTTTAACAACCAGTCCATCTATTGCTGACTGAAGTTTTTCAGTCATTTCGGCAACCTGTTCTTTGGATTCTGGATTTTCTGCTACCGCTTCTGCTTCTGCAATCACATCCTGTAATGCATTGTAAGATTCATCTGTGTATTTGGAAGCATCTGTTGCTTTTGCCGTTTCAATTAAATCCTGAAGTTTGTCTGTATCAATTGCGGAATTTCCAACTGCAATCATGTAAGCAGAGTCATTCTTGAAGTAAATGGTGCCATCTTTGTCTACCGCTACGCTGGAGATGCAGTATTGTTTGTGTTCCGGTGTATACAGAATCTGGCTTCCTTCATCTGGTTCTGTCATGCCAGGAGCATCTTTTACAACCCAGAGGTTTCCGCTTGGTCCGTTTGTTGCAAAGTATACATAGTTATATCCTTTGTAACCTGTTGATACAACACCTGAAGTCTGAGGATAAGCATCTGTGTATACTACATATTCAAGATTCATTGCACCTGTTTCTGCATTAATATCTACAACTGAGATTCCATAAGTTCCACTGAAATTTGAACCGTAAGAAGAACCTACATAACAGCGACCATTTGCGATTGCCGGAGTACTTGTGCTCATTTTTCCGATTTCGATTGGCTCGATCAGATTTTCTGTATCAATTGTTCCGTCTTCCTTCAGGTTATAGGAATACAGATATCCACCTTTTGATGTAAAATAAATTCTTCCGTCATAATAGGAGATATCTGAACGGATATCGCCATGATGCGGACCGACTTTCTGAACTACTTCACCAGTCAGCTTATCAAAGCAATATACATAAGAAGAATCACTTGTTGAATTGGATTCTCCATCATCGCTTCCTACGATTGCGTATTTATCAGTTACATAAGCACCTGCCCAATAGAATCCACCCTGTACGGCATAAGTCCAGGTTGCATATTTTGTTTCTGTCGGATTATCTGGGTCTTCATCTGTTGCAGAAACACATACGAAGTTTGCATCTTTTGTTTCACTGTTCCAGAATCCTGTATAAATATATCCATCAGAATACTGAATCGTACAGTTTGGCTGTCCTCCAAGTGTATCTTTAAATACCCATAAGGATTCCAGAGTCTCTGCATTAAATGCCTGTACTGCTCCACCTGCAAGTCCGACAAAAATCATTCCGCCACCGTAGCATGGAGGGTTGATTCCAAAACTGCTGTTTCCGGCCATTTCTGCACTTGCAATGATATCACCAGTTTCTTTATTAATTTTAAGAAGCTGTTTTCCTGCATAGCAGTAAAGATTGTTGTCTACGATAATCGGAGAGCTGACTGCCCAGTTGCTGAATCCTTCTCCGACTTTCTTTTCCCATTTCTGGAATGCTGTTTCCGGTGTGGCTGCTGTCTTTGCACTTGTTACAGCCTGATTACTTCCATCTTTTCTAAATCCAGCCCAGTCACAGTCTAAATCTTTTAAGTTGCTGCTCTGCGCTTTTTCCAGAGAAGCTTTGATAACAGTGTCTTTCTCTACTGTAATCTCTTCATGTTTTGTTACATAACCGGTCTTAGATACCGTATAGGTATAAGTTCCCGGAAGAACTTTATAAATGCCGTCTTCTCCGCCTGCTTTGATTTTATCTTTGTCAATAACTGTGATAATTGCATCTTTCGGTTCTGTTTCAAAAGTAATCGTAACAGGTTCTTCTCTTAAGATAGAAACTGTATATTTGCCCGCAACAGTATTTTCATTTCCTACCTCAATTTCTGTAACTACTTTTGCATCGTCTCCGGTTAAGGCAAGTGTGTATTCACCGTTTTCTGCTGTCTTTCCGTTTACTTTAATTTCAGAATTGGCAGCGGTTCTTGCAGTTGCTTTAAATACTACGCTTTCTAATGTCTTAGGAACAACAATCGTATATTCTTTTTTTCTTGCATTGAAAACCGGATCTAATGTCACTTTTGTTCCATCTGCTTTTGTGACATTTAAACCGGAAAGGGTCGTCTCACGAATAATATGAACTTTATAAGTTTCTGTTTTACCGGTTTTTGAAGTTACATCAATTGACATTTCTCTTGCTTCAATGTCAGACTGAAGCACACGATTTACACCGCTAAACTGTGTAAATTCATTTGCCGGCATAGCTTTTGTTAAATCTTTTGTATAGTTATAGTTTTTGTAGTTTGCAGTAATTGTATTAACTTCTGCATCATCACTTAAAACCGGTTTTAAATAAAATGTATTTACCATTTCCGGTACTACAACTGTACATTCTTTTGTCTTTGCATCTAATTCAGACTGCATCGCATAAACATTTTCACCGTTTTTATCGGATGCAAATACAAACTCTTTTACCATAGGCTGTGCAGCACTTACTGTTACTTCACAACTTGCTTTGAATGTTCCTGCTGTTACAGTAATTGTAGCACTTCCTGCTCCAACTGCTTTTACAGTTGCGCTCTTGCCTTCACCTGTTACGGTTGCTACATTTTTATCATCAGATTCCCATTTAACATCTAAATCTTCTGTTGCATTTGCAGGTTCAAATGTTACATTTAATTTGCTTTCTGCATCTTCTTTTAAACTCAGGCTTTCTTTGTCCAGAGCAATTTTTGTCACTGCAATCTGTTCTACTGTTACTTTACACTCTGCACTGACTACTGTACCTTTATTATTGGTAAAGGAAGCCTTGATTACAGTAGTACCTGGAGTTTTTGCTGTAATTTCGCCATTCTGTGCGTTTATATCAGCAACTCCTTTATCAGAAGATTCCCATGTTAAAGCCGGTGCCGTTTCACCTTTTTCCAGTTCTGGTGTATAAACCGGTGTCAGAGTTTTTACCGCACCCGGAGCCATGGAAATTTCAGTTCCCTCCGCAAAGGAAAGATCTGTTACGGTTGTACCGTTTGAAGTAACTTTTACATCGCAGGCTGCTTCAACGGTGTCTCCTAAGGTATTAACCATAGAAGCTTTAACGGTAGTTGTTCCTGCTGATTTTGGAGTTACGACTGCACCTGTTTCAGATGCTGTAACAGTTGCAACATCCTGATTACTGGAAGTCCAGTTTAATGCCTTTGATACGGTTGTCTGAGCCGGTGCTGTAAAATTTGTCAATAAATCAATATCCGAACCAACTTCTGTTTCGATTTCTGTTAATGCAGCATCTGGCTGTTCCTCTGTTGAAAAACGAAGTCCTGTTACAGCATCCGTATCATAGTTAAGCTGGGTATTCCAGGAATCATCTGTGGTCAGACGACAGTCATTTGTCGGATTGTCTGACCAGTAATAAATCAGACGGCATCCATCCTGAAGCTGGGCAGCTCCATCATAACTACTCCATCCATTGGAATTAAAAGAGCCATCTGCGTACTGAACGATAACAGACCAGTATCCTGCACTCCAGTTACTCTGTAAGTCAACTCCGTCCTTATTTTTCATATCATCTGGGTAGCAGCTGCCTTCATCTGAAAAATGATAGTCAATCTTTGCTTCTTTTAATGCAGCCTTAATCTGGTCTTTACAGTTTTCAGCCACATAATAACTTTCCAGACTGTTTACATCAATATTAAGCGGCTGGTCTTTTAACCAATACACATATCCGGTATGTTCATCCAGATTTTTACTGTGATTTCCGGTATCGCCGATTACAGTTAAGGTAATGCCTGTGTTTGTATCTGCTTTTGCAACAACCGGATACCAGCCCGTTGCAACAGTTGATACAATCATTAACATCGCCATCAGCATTGCCAGAAATCGATTGTTCTTTTTCTGTTTCATTTTGTTTCCTCCTTCTTTTTATGCGCTTTGAGAGTGCATTATTTCTTTTGTGTTATATAAAAAAAGACCTTCCCATCAGGAAAGGTCTTCATTTATCCTTGTGTCTACTGTGTTATAATAAAATAATTCATAACCGTCCGCAGTATTTTTCACTCTATGTATTCTACTGCAAATTCAAACTTTTTACAGTATGCTTCTACTTTGCTGTCTTTTCTGCACCGTATCACCGTACTTTTGTTTACAATCCAGTCTCCGATAAATTCCGGTTCATGAGCAATCTCAACTACTTTCAGACGATGACATCCATGAAATGCCCATTTTTCTATCCGCTTCACACTTTCTGGAATTTTCACGGATTCCAGATTGTTACATTTTAAAAATGCACTGTCTCCAATCTCACGCAGTCCATCCGGAAGTTCCAGTTCTTTTAATGCTGTTTGATAAAATGCCTGAGAATCAATCTTCCGAAGTGCCAATGGAAATTCTACCTTTTCAAGATTTAAACATTTATAAAAGGCACGACTTTTAATTTCCTGGACAGACTTTGGAATCTTAATTTCCTTCAGACTTTCACATCCATAAAATACCTCTTCCGCAAGATACACACACGTTACACTTTCAGGAAAAGTCGCTGTTTCCAGTTTCTTACACCGAAAAAAAGCACCTTTTCCAATGTACTGCAGTTTTTTGGAAAATTCTGCTTTCCGAACTCTGATGCAACACGAAAATGCTTCCTGCTTAATTCTTTCTATGTTATCAAAACACAGCTCATTTAAAGCTGTACAATTTGCAAAGCTCTGTTTTCCGACTTCTGTTACCGATGAAGGAATCTGTACTCTTTTAATTTTTACGTTATTCATCAGTGCTTCATCTTCTATCTTCCTGCAATCCGAAGCCAGTACCAGTTCTTTTTCCCGTACTTTCTTTCCCTGTGCTCTGGTAAAAACATTTTTTTCTTTTGCTTTCCACGTTAATATTTGTCCCATTGTCTTATCCATTCTTTTCCTTTTCATCAAGCTAAATTGGTAAAGAAAAAGAAATCTCCCAGATCACGGGAAATTTCTTTCTTTACTTTTCGCATGCCAGAGTTGCTGTCACATATTTAAAATGTTTATTCACATACACAAAAATAAATTTACTTTCTTTTCCCGAAAATAAATTTAAATTCACAAAACGGCAGTTTTCTGGCTTCACAACATCTGTGTTACAGTAGGGGAAACTGCGCCGGTTTCTCACCGAGCTTACCTTTTAACCTATCTTAAATCATTTTTTCTGTTTTCATTATTTCGTCAAGGACCGTTTTAAAACTTATTTATTTTCTGTAATTATACTTTATTTTTCCATTTTTGTAAAGCAAGTTTAAAACTTTCTTTTAGCAATATCAGACTTTTTATATACAACAAATCCTGTCGTCGTGATTATCATCTCGGCCACCGGAAAGTTAAATCATCGGAGCAATTCCATCAATAAACTTTTTCACATAGAAAAGAGCCGCACCGATTGCCGGAGTGTACTGTCCATTTGTCCCAACTATTAGATTTTCTTTTGGAAACTCAAATGGAAGCGATAAATTGATCTGTTTTAGCAGATAATTCAAATCATTCTCCATAAAATAGGGTGCCAGATACCCACTGATAATAATCGGTCCGTCAACGACCAGATTCAGATTTCTCATGGCAAATGCCAGATGTTTTAAATACTCTTTCCAGATTTGCTTTATATTCTCCTCTTTATTTTCTCTTAGTTTTTCAAAAAATTCCTTTATTGACATTCCTGCAATTTCAGACAGTGAATTTGCGGAACAATAGGTTTCCAGGCAGCCACGGTTCCCACAATAACACAGCGGTCCATCTGAATTAATGCAAATGTGTTCAATCACTCCGCTATGCATGAAACTTCCTTCATGCACCTTTCGATTTGTAATAATCGCTCCACCAAGGTTGCGATTTAATAAAAACACCACTGCACTGTCGAGTTCCGAATGATTCCATAATTCCAGATAAGCAGCCGCTTTTGAATCATGTACCAGACGGCATGGATAAGGCAGCTTAGAAGAAAAATCAGACAGACGCATCTTCACATTATTCATAATCGTACCATACATGACTCCGGAACCATCCGGAGAAATAATTCCCTGAGTTGCAATCGAGACACCAAGGATTCTTTCTTTCTGATATTTGTATTCTTCTATAAATTCATCTATTTTATTTGCTACCTTTTCATAATATTCTTCTGTATCGCTATAATCCAGATCAATGGTGTCTTTTGCAATCACCTTTCCATATAAATCAATTGCAACAATATGAAACATTTTTTTTAAAATTCCAATTCCTATTGAAATCCGGACATCTGATACAATCTGAATCACCTGTGCCTTTCTTCCACCCGTTGATTCGAAATAGCCATCTCTTTGAATCAGACCTTCTTCTTCAAGCACATTTAAATTTTGACTGACGGTAGACAGACCCATCTTTAAATCCTGCACAATCTGAAGTTTTGAAGTCTGTTTCGTACGATAAATATATTGATATACCTTTTCTTTATTAATCTGTTTTAATGTAATCGTAGTAACGCCTCGTTCGCTCATTTTGTCCTCCTTGCTTTTCCATACTTTTCAGTCATAGTTCCATTTTAATACAGTATACTATGAAACGCAAACAAGAATATTTTATGTGCATTTTAACCAAAATAAGTTTTAAAAAATTGTTTTTTATGTCAATAGACATACTTTTCCTCTTAATTTATATACTTCACTTGCAGTTAAGTAATAAGCGTAAATTAAAAATAAAAGTATTTTTTAAAAAAGGAGAGTTAAAATTATGGAAACTGTATTTACCGCAGACCCTGCCCAATTATTAATTGCTGCCGCCGCAGGTATTTTATTTATTATGCCTATATTAACGAAAACGGACTGAATACAACTTCCGATACGATTCATTTTCTTCCATTCTGGGAAAATGGAGTACGCTTCTTCACAATTGAAGGCCCAAATAAAGAAAAAGTAGAATTCAGCCAGTTTTTGTAAAACTCCTACTGGTAAAAAAATAATTTAAGAATACCTCAAGCCGGAAAATATCCGGCTTGAGGTATTCTTTTCTTCTATCCATAACTTTTTGATATGAATAGAATCAAAATAAATGATTTAACGAATTTTTGAACTTATGTTATGATTACACCATCAAATAATTAACAATTAGAAATCTATTTTACTAGGAGGAAACACATGTCAGAGAATACTTGTCTTGAAAAACAGCCATTATCTCAGGAAATGTTAGATAAAATGGATGCTTATTGGCGTGCATCTAATTATTTATCTGCTGGTCAGCTTTATCTCTTAGACAACCCGCTTCTTAAAAAGCCATTGTCTATGGACCAGATTAAGAAAAAAATTGTTGGTCACTGGGGAACTGTACCAGGTCAGAACTTTGTTTACGTTCATTGTAATCGTGTAATCAAACGTTACGATTTGGATATGATTTTACTTTCCGGTCCGGGACACGGCGGAAACTTCATGATTGCAAACACTTATCTGGAAGGCTCTTACAGTGAAATTTATCCAAACATCAGCCAGGATGAAGAAGGTATGAAGAAAATGTTCAAACAGTTCTCCTTCCCTTGCGGTGTTCCAAGCCACTGTGCTCCGGAAACTCCAGGTTCTATCAACGAAGGTGGCGAGCTTGGTTATTCTATCGCTCATGCATTTGGTGCAGTATTTGATAACCCGGACTTAATCGCTACTGTAGTTGTCGGTGATGGTGAAGCCGAGACAGGTCCTCTGGCTACTTCCTGGCAGTCAAATAAATTCTTAAACCCAATTACAGACGGTGCTGTCCTTCCGATTCTTCATCTGAACGGATATAAAATCAGCAACCCTACAATCTTCTCTCGTATTTCTCACAAAGAAATCGAAAGCTATTTTGTAGGATGCGGTTGGGAACCAATCTTCGTTGAAGGTGACGACCCAATGACAATGCACAAACTCATGGCAGAAGCTATGGATACTGCAATCGAAAAAATCAAAGCAATTCAGGAACATGCTCGTAAAGAAAACGATGCGGAACGTCCAGCATGGCCAATGATTATTCTTCGTACTCCAAAGGGATGGACAGGTCCTAAGGTTGTTGACGGACTTCAGATTGAAGGTTCTTTCCGTGCTCATCAGGTTCCGATTACAATGGAAAAACCGGAAGAACATCTTCCACTGTTACAGGAATGGTTAGAAAGCTATCATCCGGAAGAATTATTCGACGAAAATGGTCGTCTGATTCCGGAACTGGCTGAACTTGCTCCTAAGGGAAATGCTCGTCTTGGTGCTAACCCACATGCAAATGGTGGTCTTTTACTGAAAGACTTAAGACTTCCGGATTTCCGTACTTATGGAATCGATGTTGACCCAGGAAAAACAAAAGCTCAGGATATGATTGAACTTGGCGGATACATCCGTGACATCTTCAACTTAAATCAGGATAACAAAAACTTCCGTATCTTCGGACCGGATGAAAGTATGTCTAACCGTCTCTACAAAGTATTTGAAGCAGAAAAGAGAGACTGGAACGCAGAAATGCTTGATACAGATGACTGCCTGGCAAGAGGCGGACGTATTATGGATAGTATGTTAAGTGAGCATATGTGTGAAGGATGGTTAGAAGGTTACCTGTTAACAGGTCGTCATGGCTTCTTCGCTAGTTACGAAGCATTTATCCGTGTTGTAGACTCCATGGCTGCACAGCATGCAAAATGGTTAAAGGTCTGCAATCAGCTTTCCTGGAGACAGCCAATTGCTTCCTTGAATTTCATTCTTACATCAAATGTATGGCAGCAGGACCACAACGGATTTACACATCAGGATCCAGGATTCCTTGACCATATCGCTAACAAAAAAGCAGACGTAGTTCGTATGTATCTTCCACCGGATACTAACTGCTTATTATCCTGCTTCGACCACTGCATCAAGAGTAAAAACTATGTAAATGCTATCGTAGCATCCAAACATCCAAGTTATCAGTGGTTAAGTATGGAACAGGCTGTTAAACACTGCACACAGGGTGTAGGTATCTGGGAATGGGCAAGTAATGACTGTGGTGAAGAACCAGATCTTGTTATGGCTTGCTGCGGTGATACACCAACACTTGAAACAATGGCAGCTGTTACTATCTTGCGTGATGAACTTCCGGAACTGAAGATTCGTGTAGTCAACGTAGTTGACTTATTCAAACTGGAGTCCAACCACAAACATCCTCACGGATTAAGCGACAGCGAATACAATGCACTGTTTACAACAGACAAACCGGTTATCTTCGCATTCCACGGTTACCCAACTCTGATTCATGAGTTAACTTACCGTCGTGACAACCAGAATGTATCTGTTCATGGTTATCAGGAAGAAGGTACTATCACAACTCCATTCGATATGAGAGTTCAGAACGAAATCGACCGTTTCAACCTTGTAAAAGATGCTATCATGCACCTTCCACAGTTAGGAAACCGCGGTTCTTACCTGATTCAGAAAATGAACGACAAACTGGTAGAACACAAACAGTACATCGCAGAATACGGACAGGATATCGAAGAAGTTCGTAACTGGGAATGGCATACACCAGAAAATAAATAATTAACGTTTTCTATGATACAAATTTCTCTATAAAGTAAAAAACCCCTGGAACTGTTATCTGACCTCCAACAGTTCCGGGGGTTTATTTATACCTATTTTTCTGTTTTTACTTTAATACCTGCTAAGATAAGAGCTGCAAGACCTGCTCCTATTGCTGCGAGGGACTTTACAACATGAAATGCAACCACAAATTCTATTATAGTGTATGTACCAGTCTCACTTCCTGATGGAACTATAAATGCAGCTATAAGCCACTGGTAAAATCAAATAGAATAATGCGTCAATCACCTTATACTTACCTTTTACCAAACGACAAATTTCAATACCTGCAATGATTAACATCAATATAGATGGAACAAAATATAATATCTCATATACTGCTGCGAAATTACCTTTGATTAATTTATATTGCGATAACATAGAAATCAGCCAGCCCACCCCAACAGCTACATAAATTATTGCAATAATAGCGCCTAATACTTTGTTTGATTTTTTCATTCAATTTCCCTCTTTCTCATATCTTTTTCTGTTATATTGCTCTAATTTTAACTTTTTTGGTATATTTTCGCAATACATGTCAGTTTTTGTAGTCAATATTTTACCTCCAGAAAACAAAAAAAGAACCCTTTCGGGTTCTCTTATTTTAGACAGATTAATATTGCACTGATTATCAAAATCACACTAACTATCCACGAATATTTTCTTCTACCTGATTGATAATCTCTTACTACAATATAGGAGGCTGCACTAATACTCATTGCTAATATTACGCCTTTTCGTACTATCTCATTCATCTCTTCTATCATCAACACACCAATGGCAATCACTACTAAAATCCAGGTAAGGTTTCTCAAATACTTACACGTAGTATTCATCCAATCACCCCCATCAAATGACTCTCTAATTGTAATTGATTTGAACAGGTAACCATTTCTTTATTTAATAGTAGCATACTTCTATGAATTTTGGCAACAAAAAAAGAACCCTTTCGGATTCTCCTTCATGTTCTTATCAAACATGTACCTTCAAAACTACATATACAAAACCGAAACCATGCAGACACTTGCC